>Ga0315284_10000265_pt1 | contig 71251 bp, 59 predicted proteins | sample YL17G09_16_MG_FD_203696 | JGI IMG/M metagenome (GOLD analysis project Ga0315284, IMG submission 203696) | Sediment microbial communities from Yellowstone Lake, YNP, Wyoming, USA - YL17G09_16 | ecosystem: Environmental > Aquatic > Freshwater > Lake > Sediment | place: USA: Wyoming | collected...
CCGCCCCCCCCCCCCCCCGCCCCCCCCCCCCCCCCCCCCCCCCCCCCCCCCCCCCCCCCCCCCGCCCCCGCGCCGCGGCGCGCGAATTTTTGGCGGGCGGGCGAGAGGGCGGGCACACCACGCTGGAGAGACGGAGCGCGAGAGAGGCACACCGTTGTGACGCGAGGCGACCCCGTCACACGCGCGCGCGGCACAGCGGCGGCCCCCCTCCCTGTCCACTAGCAGCACGCCCCGCCCCTCGCCCGCGCCGTCGACCGCGCGCCGACGTCGACCGTGTCCGGCACGTACACGTCGTCCTCGTCCGCCGCCGCCAGCGCGGCGCGCGCCGCGGCTTGAAAGGCGGCGTCCACGCCGGCCGCGGTTTTGGCCGACGTCTCGGCGTGCGGCGCGCGCGCCTTGTCCCGCGCCCACGCGGCCGCCGCCCCCGCGTCCACCACGCGCCCGCCCGCCGCATCCGCGTCCGCCTTGTTGCCGAGCACGACGAAGGGGAAGGCGTCGGGGTGGGGGGGGGAGGCTTGGATGAGGAACTCGTCCCGCCAGTTGTCGAGCGACGCGAACGACTTGGCGCTCGTCACGTCGTACACCAGGACGCACACGTCGGCGCCCCGGTAAAAGGCGACGCCCAGAGATTGGAAGCGCTCCTGGCCGGCAGTGTCCCAGATCTGGGAGAAAGAAGAGGGCGCGAGGGGGTGGTCGGCCGACTCCGCCCGTGGCCCAACAACCGCCGCCCACCCCTCGCTCTCTCCTCTGCTCCCACCTGCAGCGTGACCGTGCGGCCGTCGACCGTCACCTCCTTGGACGTGAAGTCGGCCCCGATCGTGGCCTTGTACGCGCCCGTGAACCGGCCCGACACGTACTGGTTCATGAGGGAGGTTTTTCCGACGCTGAAGCGGGGGGGGAGGGGGGGGGGGTGGGCGGTGGTGGGCGGATGGGAGGGGCCGAGGGCGCGGCACGCGCCCGCGCGGACGCGCCGCGCCCCGTGCGCCGGCGCCGGCTCGCGCGCGGGCACGCGCACGCTCCACCCACGCACCCGGAGTCGCCCAGGATGATGACCTTGAGCAGCGAGCGCCGCGACATGGTGGCGACGGTGGATGGGCTGTCCCGCGCTCTCTCGACGGCCCTCGGGCGCGCTCTCTGGCGGCCGGCCTGCCTGCTGGGGCGGGCGCGGGCGCGGCGGGCGCTGATGTGTGGGGGGCGCGCTCGGCCGCGCTCGCTCTCACTCTGCGCCCCGGCCCTGGCCCCGTGCGGCCGGCCCACCCCCGCGGCACGCGGCACACACCACCCCACCCGCAATGGCGACCGCCAACACCCCCCTCGCCCCCCTCAACGACGGGCGCCGCCTCTCCGGCGAAGGCTCCGCGCGCCTGGGGTCGGGCCGGGCCACCGCGAAGCGCGCGTTCGACCTGGAGCTGCGGTGAGAGAGGGGACGAGAGGAGGAGAGCGGGCGGGCGCGGCCTGGGTGCGCGCGCACGAAGCGCGCGCCGCGCGACGCCATGCGCCCTCCTCCTCCCCCTCCTGACCCCCTCCCCCCCCCCCCTCGACACGCGCGCGCAGGCCGGCAGACGACGTGGAGACGGTGGCCACGCCCGCCAAAGGTAAGAGGGGGGGAGGGCGCGCGGCCGGCCGCTCGAAAACCGCGGCGAGCCATTGCGGGCGCCGACGCCCCCCTCTCCTCTCTCCAGAAGACGACGCCGCCCTGGCCGCCGCCCAGACCGCCGCTGCCGCCGCGCGCCGGGGCCGGGCCGGGCACCGGGGCGGCACCGGGCGCCAACCGCGCGCCCGCGCGTTTGGCGGCCTCGCCTTCATGCGCCTGCCGAGCCCCGCGCCGGGACCGTCGCCGCGCGGCGCGGGTGGTGCCGGCGGCGAGACGCCGATGGAGGGCGGGCCGGAAGCCGGGTTCGACCGCCGCCGCCGGTCCGAGCCCGGCGCGCCGCCCGGGTCGGCCGTCGCGCGCCGCCTGGACGCCGCGCGCGCCGCGTTGCGCGCCGTCGCGCCCGACGCGGGCGACGGTTGCGGCTTCTCCACGGGCCTCACCCCGGCGCGCGCCGCGGCGCGCGTCGACGGCGACGCGGACGTCGTGCGGCGCCTCCTCGGCGCGGCCGACACCTCGGACGACGAGGGGGAGGGGAGGGGTGGCAGCCGCGACGACGACTCGGGGTACGACACGTCGCCCGCGGGCGCGCGCGGCGCGGTGCGGGGCCCCGCGCCGCGCTCGCGGCTCGGCCGCGCGTCGGCTGACGGGCGCGGGGGGGGTGGCGCGGCCGCCGCGTCGCCCTACTACGCCCCCGGCGCCGCTGGCGCGTTTGCCTTTGACGACGGCGACGGCCTGTCCCCGGCCGGCCCGTCCCCGGGCGCGTGGGGCGGCGGCGACGACGGGTGGGGCGACGACGCTGCGTTCGCCTCGCCGACCCCGCCCGCCCCCCGCCCGCGCGTCGAGCGCAACCGCCACGTCCGCCTCAAGCGCGCGCTGGCCGGCCGGGCATCGCTCGCCGGCGACGGCATGCGCACGGTCGACCCGCCGGCCGGCGGCGCGACCCCGGCGGGCGCGGCGGGCGTGCGCCGCTCGGCGCGCGCCAAGCACCGCCCGCTCGAGTGGTGGCGCTGCGAGCGCAAGGTCTACTCCCGGGAGCACCGATCCCTGCCCACGGTGGCCGCGGTCGTGACGCGCACGCCGTCGCCGTCGTGGGAGTATGGCGACGGTGCGCGTGCGCCGCGGAGGGCGCACGCAGGGGTGGTGGCGGAAGCCGGGCCCGACGGCGCGCCCGCGCCGACCACCGCCAAGAAGGCGCGCCGCGGCGCGCACGGCGCTGCCGCGGCGGCGGCGGCCGCGATCGAGTCGGCGGCCACGGCGGCCGAGGCAGAGCTCGGCGCGGCGGCCGCCGAAGAGGCGGCCGCCGCCGCGGCCGCCGCGCCCATGGACGACGCCGACGCGCCGCTCGCCGTCGACGACGACGACGCGGCCGAGGCCGAGGCCGAGGCCGCCGCGCTCGAGCTCGAGGCCGCGCTCGAGGCCGACGACGGTGGCGAGGCCGGCCCCTCGTCCGCCCCCGCCGCCGCTCCCCTGGCCGACAACGGCGGCCTGTCCGCCGCCTTTGACGGCGACGATGCGCCGCCGCACGACGCGGGCGACGCGCCCGGCCCGTCGGCGGGCGGGTCGGCCGCCTGGGCGTCGGGCGACTGGGGGGCGGCCGACGGCGAAGGCTACGGCGGCGACTACGACGCGTACGGCGAGGCGGGAGCTGGCGGCGGCTACGAGGAGCCTGACGCGGGCGCCGAGGCCGACGCAGACCCCGCCCCCGCGGCCGACGCCGCCGGCCCCAGCAGCGCGCCGTTTGACGCGGCCGAGTATGAAGCGGGCGCCGTGGAGGCGGTGGAGGAGCCGGCGGCCGAGGAGGGCGCCGCCCCGCCCCCCACCGGCGACACGCCGCCACCGCCGCCGCCCGGGTCCCCGCCGCCCGACGCCGCCGTGTGAGCAGGTGTGCGACACGTCCCCGGATTGCACACGCCGTCTTCACCCCGCCGCGGGCGCCGCCCCCACCCCCCCACCCCCCCCAAACCGCGGCAGCGGCACCAGCAGCCGCGTGCGCGCCACGTGCGCCCTGTACCCCGCCTCCCCCCCCCACCGGCTCGCCGCCTGCGCCTCCTGCAGGGGAATGCCGGAGACCTTGAGGAGGAGGAGGGCGACGAAGCAGGGGCCGAGGATCGTCGCCCACGCGCCAGACCGCCCAAAGGACGGCACCGCGAGCAGCCACACGCCCCACCAGAGCGTCATCTCCCCAAAGTAGTTCGGGTAGCGGGCCAGGGACCAGAGGCCCGTCTGGATGAAGCAGCCCTTGTTCGCGGGGTTGAGCCGCCACTTGAGCTTTTGCGCGTCGGCCAACGCTTCAATGGAGAAGCCGGCCAGGAAGAGACCGCCGCCGACCGCATCGGTCCAGCGAAAGCCGGGGCCGGGCGGGGAGCCGTTGAGCCAGAGGGTGGAGGAGAGGGTCAGGAACACCCAGAGCGCCTGCATGAGCCAGAAGACGAGGTAGAGGAGCGGCTTCTTGAGCGCCTCGTCAAACCTTGGGTGGCGTGGGGCGGGTTGGGGTGGGGCGAGCGTCGAGAGGGCGTCAGAAACGGACAGACGCGGCCAACCCCTCCCTCCTCCTCCCTCTGACCTCGAGTCCCCCCCGGTTTTGAACACGCGGTAGACGAGCAGCCCCCCCAGGCGCAGCGCCCACAGCGCGACGCACGCGGTGACGCACACTTGGCGGGGGCCGTAGGAGCCGCCAAAGATGAGCGACCCGACCGCCAACCCCAAAAACGTCAAGCTGCCGATGCCGTCGTACAGCTTCTCGGTGCGCAGCGCAACCGAGACCGCCCACCCGGCGAGCTGGGCCGCGACGTCGGCGACGGCCGCGGCGGCGAGCGTCGCGGCGGGGCCGGTGAGGGCGCCCATGGCAGGCGCCATGGGGCGGAGGCGGAAGTGACGCGGGTGGCGGCCGGCGCGGGCGGGTGGGAGGGCGAGGAGGCGGCGGGTTGGGGGCGCCGCGCGCATGCGGAGTGCGGGCGGCGTGTCGCCGCGGCCGCCGTGGCCCTCGACCACCTCGACACTGCGCCCAGGCCCGCCCGCTCGCACGCGCCAACACGCACGCACGTTCCCATGGTGCCACCCGCCCTCTCCACCCCTCAAAACCGGACCCAGCAGCGGTCGCACTCGCCAGCGCAGTCGCCCGCGCAGTCAATCGTGTAGCCCAGAATGCGCGGCGCCCGCTTGACCGCGCTCGCGGCGGCCGCCCCTTTCATGCGCCACTGCTTCTCGAGCGTGGCGAGGCACACGCCGCGCAGCTGAGCGTCGGCGTCGCGGCTGAGCGCCTCGGGGAAGAGGCGCACGACGGACGCGGCGTCGGCCGGGGAGAGGGATAGGTCGCCGGTCAAAACTTCCAAGGACGCTGCCACGGCGGCTGGATCGGGCACCGCGTCGACGAGCGAGCCGCGGAGGTAAGGGCTCGCACCCCACCCGTGCGCGCGCGCGAGCCACGTGTCGGCGTCGCCCTCGCCCACGCCCAGCGCGGCCGTGACGGCGGCCACGGCGCCGGTCCAGGCGGCGGCGTCAGCGCCGGTCAGCGAGGCGCGGGCGCGGTCTGACAAGAAGGGGAGGGGGAGGAAAGGGCAGGGGTCGGCGAGTCGACCGCCGACGGCCGCCGCGTTAATGTGGCGTACATTGCGTCTGACCGGCACCCCGCCCACCCTCGCGCTCACCCGCGGGCGTGACTTTCGGCTCCGCGTCCGGCGCCGCGTCGGCCCGGGCCGCCACCCGCGGCCGCCGCAGCGGGTGGGCGCGCGGGGTGGGGCGCGGCCGGCAGCGGAGCGCCCGCATCGGGGGCGCCCGCTGGTGTGGCAGCGCGCCGACGCGTAGCGCCCACACTGGCCGGCGCGCGCCTCTCCGCGATGCGGAAGTCGCCCTCCCGCGCGCGCGGCTACGCCCGCCTGGTGGAGGAGCAGGTGTGCGCGCGCCGCGCGAGAGACGGGCGGCAGGTGCGCGGGCGGGCGCGTGCCTCGCGGGCGGGCGCGAGCCCCATCACCCCTCGCTCCTCCCGTCTTCAGGCGGCCGACGACGCAGACGCGTGGGCGCACGAGCGCGTCCCCCAACCCCCCCCCCCGTTGCCCGCCAAAGAGATCGCGCTCGCCGTCGGGCTGCTGGCGGCGGGGACGACTTTCCTGGCGCTGTCAGGCCTCATCGCACAAGGCCGCCTCCCCGGCGCGGCGCCCGGCGCGGGGTGGGGCCTCCTCGTCCTCGGCCTCCTCGCCGCCCTCCCCGGCTTCTACGTGACCCGCATCGCGTACCACGCCGCGCGCGGGCGGCCCGGGTTCTCCTTTGGCGACATTCCGCGAGGGTGAAGGGGGGGGAGAGAAGGCGAGAGGCGTGGCATTTTTTTTCGGTTGGCCCCGGCCCCGCACCACCACCTGTCACTCCCGCACCACCACGCCGCCTCACAGCTCGTCCCGGGTGGGGGGGCGGGCGACGGCGCCGAGGCCGCCCGGGAACTCGGCCGGCCCCCAGCGCGCCGCGTCCCACGCCGCCACGCCCTCGAACAGGCTTGACGCGCCCGCGCGCAGCTTGAGCAAGCGGCCAGAGCCGCGACGTGTTGTCGCATCGATCAGGGAGCCGTCGGCGGCGACGACGCGCGCACCGGCGCGCCACACGCCCGCGACGCGCCCCGCAAAGGTCCGCCCCTCCCACACGCTCACGTCCGCTGCCGACGCGTGCGTGGCGGCGGAGAACGTGGTGGTCGCGCCTGGGTCCAGGAGCACGAGGTCGGCGTCGGCGCCAGGGGTCACCGAGCCCTTGGCGGGGAAAAGGCCGAACGCTTTCGCGGCCGCGGTCGACGTCGCCTCCACCCACCGACTCGCGTTCGATTTATGCCTCACAACTAGTAGATCGTACGCAATCACCATGCGCTCCTGGACGCCGTTGACGCCGTTGGGGATCGCCCGAAAGTCGGCCCGCGCGGCGGCGGTCGCCTTTGCGGCCGCAGAAAACGGCGCGTGGTCGGTGGCGATGCCCTGCAGGTCGCCACGCGCAAGAGCAGCCCCTAAAGCAGTCTGGTGGGCGACAGAGCGGATGGGGGGGCTCATCACGTGCGCGGCGGCGACTGTGAAATTTTTCGACCGCACCCCTTGCGAGTCCCCCGCCACGCCCGCGGTCACCGCCTCCCCGTACACGGGTTGGCCAGTAGCCCGGGCGGCCGCGATGGACGCGGCGGCGCCGCGGGACATGACGTGGACGACGTACAAAGGGGCGCCGACAATCCCGGCCAACGCAATCGCCCTTGCCGTCCCTTCGTCCTCCAAACTCGCTGGCCTCGACAGGGCGTGCCCCTCGGGCCCTGTCACGCCCCGGGCCACGGTCGCCGCGGCCAGGAAGTCGACCGCGTCTGCGTTTTCGCAGTGCGCCATGCTCACCGCGCCCAGCCCTTTGGCGTGCGCCATCGCCTCCAACAATGACCCGTCGTCGATGGCGTACGCGCCCTTGTACGCCAGAAAGAACTTGAACGACGCGACGCCGCGGGACGAGAGGGACGCCATGTCGCGCTTCACCTCGTCCGACCACGGCGCCGCCACCGCCACGTGCAGGCCGACGTCGGCCGCCGCGTCCCGGGTGACGAGCGCGGCCGCGCGTGCGTGAGCGGCGGCCAGGGGCTGGGAGGGGTGCGCCGGGAGCGCGAAATCGATGACCGTCGTCGTCCCGCCCGCGAGCGCCGCCCGGGTCCCGCTCCAGTAGTCGTCCGCGGTGCCGCCCATGAAGGGCGCGTCCAGGTGGGTGTGCGGGTCGACGCCGCCGGGCGCGAGGAGGAGGCCGGCGGCGCGCACGACAGCCGCGCCGCGCGGGGGGCGGAGGGGGGTCGGGGAAACGCGCGCGATTTTGCCGCCTTTGAGCAGGACGTCGGCGACAGTGACGGAGTCGGCGTTGACGACGGTGGCGCCCTGAAAGGAGTCGGGGTGGGGGGGTGGAGGGCGGTCGGGGTCGAGGTCGGGGCGCGGCGCCGCGTGCGCGCGCGCATTCGACCCCCTCCCGGCACCGCCGCCGCCAACATGGATCAGGACGGGCGGCGGCGTTGCCGCTACCGCTGTCGCGAGGAGCGCGAGGAGCAGCAGGGGGCGCATGGCGCCAGCGGGCGCCGCGGCGGTGTGAGCGAGCGAGCGAGAGACGAGCCCGAACCGCGTTCACAGTCGCGCGACGCCCGCAACGCCACCACGCTATGAGCAGTGCGCGCCATGTCACCACCCGCCCCTCCGTGGCCACCCCGGTGCGCCCCACCGGCCGAGGGCCGGGCCGTTGCTCGCGCCGACCAAATCGCCCACCGCCTGCGCCACCACGCCCGCCGTCACGACAACGCCGACCGCGAGCAGCGCCCACAAGGCACCGCGCGTGCGGGCCCCAGCGGGCGGGCCGGTGCCGGGCCGCCCGGCGGACAGAGAGAGGAAACAGGCCGCCGGCAGCAACAGCGAGCACGACATCGACGCCATCCCCCCCAACAACGCCAGCGCGTTGGCCAGCGACGCGTACGCGGCGACGGCGACGACCGCGGTCGCGGCCGCGATGGCGGCGCGCGCGGCGAGGCGCGGCGCGGCGCGCACGCGCGGCGCGGCGGGGCCGGCAGCGGCCGCGAGCACGTTTGCCTGCACCACCATGATCAGCGCCGGGTAGGTTGTGACCGCGTTGAGCAGAACGCAGCCGCCCACGACGGCGTCGAGGGTCAGAGCCGGGAACGCGGGCAACAACGCGCGCCCCGCAAACGGCGACTCGCGCGCGATCGACGCGGTGACCACCTGCCGCGCACCGTCGCCCCAGTAGGCGTATCCGACGGTGCAGACACCGCCGTAAAGCAGGGCCATGCAGGCGAAGGCTGCATTGATGACAGCGTGAAACTTTTCGGGGCGCGCCATCGACGCGCGCAGCGCGGGGAGCGAGGAATGGCCAGAGACCGCGACGGAAAAGATGCCTGCTGCGCGCAAAACGCCCCAGCCGATGGCGTGGTGGGGTGGTGGGGTGGTGGCGTGGGCGTGGGCGGCGTGGGCGCGGGAAGGGTCGGCAAGGGCGCAGAGAGCGACGCCCCCAAACACAGCCACCGACGCGATGTTGCCCAGCGCCGACAGACTCGTCAGCTTGGAGAAGCTGGGCACGGCCAGCAACGGGGCGATGGCGGCCAGGACCCATGGCGCGACACGGGAGAGAGGCGCCGAGGCGGGGAAGAACAGGTGCGCCTGCGAAAAAGCAAAGGCCAGCGTCAAAACCGCGCCCCCACCAAACTCTGCCACGGCCAGCAGTGTGACGATGCCTTTGCCGCGGTCGCCAAACGCAGCAGCGCCGAGCGCGGGGTAGGTCGGCGGCGCACCGGGCGGCAGCCGCCCGAGCCCCGCGACGAGCGCATGCGCCGAGACATTGAAGAGCGCCAGCGAGCCGGCGAGCGCGCCGAGGCCGGCCCAGCCGCCGAGGCGCATCGCGTAGGGCATGGACAGCATGCCGACGCCCATGAAGACTTGGACTGAGGGGAGCAAGGGGGGCGGGAGGGGTTGAGAGGAAGCGCCCGCCTTCTCAATGAGGGATCAGGGAGTGGGAGAAAGGGAGGGAGAAAGGGGAGCAGGGTGTCGACGCGCGCGCGCGGCGGCGCGCGACAGCGCTCGAGGCCCGCGCCCGCACGCCCGCCCGCCACGCGCCCGCTTCAACCCACCCACCCCTCTCCCCACTCACCAACGTTGATCGTGGTCTGCACCTCGCCCGACCCCGCGCGCGGCGGCGACCGCGCGCGCAGCGGTTCCGCGTCCGACTCTACCCGGATGAGGTGCAGGCCCCTAGAGCGGGCGTCGCCGTCGCCGTTGGCGTCGCCGGTGGGTGGGCGGGAGAGCGGAGGCTGGCTAACGGACGAGGGGAGAGGGGGGAGGGTCGGCGCGGCGTGACGCGCGCGCCCTCGCCCCACGGCGCGCCTGGCCGGCACCATCAGCCAGGAATGCCATTGCACGCCGGCGCGGCGCGCCGGCCGCAGCCGCCTCGCCGACCGCCCGCATCGCCCCCCTCCGCGCTCACAGCAGCGTCTCCCGCAGGCCGGACGCCCCCGTCTCGCTGAAGCGGGTCATGTCGGAGAAGCGCGGTGGCGCGGGCAGGCGGGCGGGGGTCCGCCCGCCGCCGCGGGGAGTGGAGTCTAGGGTTCCTCGGCACGGAGGACACGGCACAGAGCCCCACCCCTCCCTCGCTCGCTCCCTCTCCCTCGCATCACTCGCTGTCTGACAGCCACTCGGGGACGGCCACCGCAAAGGAGCGAGGCGACGGCCTGGGCGCGACGGGGGGAGTGGAGGGCGGCGGCGGCGCCAGCGCCGGCTCCGGCGCAGCCTCGCCACCGCCACAACCCTCGCCACCCTCCTGCTCCCGCCTCCGCGGGTGCGGCTCCGCAAACAGGCGCACCGGGGCGCGCCCGAATTCCGCCACTTGCGCGAGCACGGCCTCCGTCGCCCCCGCGTCCCCCGCCGCCGCCGCCAGCGCGGCGGCCGCCGGCCCGTCGTAGGTGAGCGGGTGGAACACGTTGTCCGCCGCGGCCGCGCCGGCGCCGTGGGAAGAGGGGCCGAAAATGAGGTCGATCCACGCGGGCAACCCGTCGGTCGCTAGCCGCGACTCGAGCGCGGCCGCCAGCAACGCCGCGCACCGCCCCGCATCCCCCCGCGCCCAGGGCGGCAGCTCGACGTCGCCCACGGGGCGCCCGTCGCGGCGCACGCCAAAAGAAGACCCCGGCCGCAGGGTGAAGAGGGAGCCGTCGCCCATGTAGAATTCGGGGATCAACTCTTTCACGTCGGTCGGCAGCGTCGTCACCGACCGCCACGCGGCGGGCAGGGAGGCAAAGAGGCGGTCGGGCTCGTCGTGGCGGCCGCCCTGGAGGCGGAGGGAGAGTTGGGGGGCGGGGCGGAGGAGCCAGAAGGCGGCGTAGCCGGGGGTCGAGTAGTGGCACCCGTAGAGGAAGGGGGAGACGAGGGAGGGAGGGGGTGGCGCGGCGGCGCGGCGGCGGCACGGGCAGCACCCCGCGCGCGCCGCGCGCTCGCCGCCCCAACCGCCGGGCGCGGCCTCGCACTCGGCCGCCTCCTCCAAGTCCCGGAACCGGGCCCGGAACGAGGCCAGTCGCTTGGGGGCGAGCGCGCCGACGGGGCGGGACAGGTCTCGGAACGTCGACGGATTCTCGACGTCGAGCGCGGCGCTCGTGTAGTCGGCCACGACCCAGGGGAACACGGGGTAGCGCTCCAGGTCGTGAAAGGAGCGGCCGGCGAGAAGGTTGAGGGTGAGGAGGTAGGAGAAGTTGTCGAGGCGGCGGGCGAGCCACGCGGCGCGCGCGGCGGCGGCCGCGCGCGCGGAGTCGGCCGCGCGCGGCCCCCCGCCCGCCGCGATGGCGGCCGCAGCCGCGTCCCGGGCGGCCATGGTGTCAAAGGTGAGGTAGACGGAAGTCGGCGGGGTGCGCGGGAGGGCGTCGGCGAGAGGGAGAGGGGGTGGCAGCGGCGCCGCGCGGCGCGACCGCCTCCCTCCGACACCCGCCAGCGGCTCCCCCAAAAACAGTTCCAACCCCACGTCGTCCAGCCGCCACCGCCGCTTGAGCACAGCGCCCAGGGCGTCGAGCGGGAGGACGGCGGTCGCGCGCGCGGCGCCGACGGGGCGAAAGAGCACGCACCGCGCGGCGAGCGCGGCGCGCCCGGGCTCGCGGCACAGGGGGGAGACCCGGCACGCGGGCAGGTCCAGAGACGGGCGGCCGGCGCCGGGCGGCAGGTCGCCGGGCGTGAAGGGCGTCGCGGCCTGGGCGGCCGCGACGAGCCGCGCGCGCGCCGCCGCGGCGGCCGCGCGCTCCGCCCCCGCGCCCGCCGCCGCCGCGTCGGCCAGCGGGCGCAGGTCGGCGAGCAGGGTCAGGGCGGACGCCGCGTCGCCGGGGTCGAGGCCAAACATGAAGACGGCGTGGCGCTGTGGAGAGAGCGAGGGCGGGGAGGGAGGTCGGCGCGCGCGCCGCGCCGAACGCCGCCCCCCCGCCTCTCCCGCCCACTCCTCACCCTGACCCGTTCGTACGGCGCCCACCGCTTGATGAGCACGTGCTCGCTCGTCTCCACGCACAGCGCGCGCGTGGGCTTGCCGCCGGCTCCGGAGGCGGCCGACGAGGGCGGCCCGACGCGCGACGACCCCGCGCGCGCTCTCTCGCCGCCGCCGTCGGCCGCCTCGTCGTACGCCTCGGCCACCGCCGCCAGCGGCAGGCGCACCACGGGGCGGTAGGACGAGTCTGGGGCAAAGTAGAGGGCGTGCGTGCCGACGCGCAGGTCGCCGGGGACGCTGGGGGTGAGAAAGAGGGGGGTTCGGGGTCGGGCGGCGACGGCAGCGTCGGCGCTCCACCCCCTCTCCCCCCCAATCGGCCCTCACCCCGGCCCGCCGTCGACCGATGCAAACGCGTCAAAGGCAGCCAGCACCGCCTCCCCGTCGCCCAGGTAGAGGGCGTCCCACGATGGCGCGCGGCCGCCCGCGGACGCGGCGCGGGCGGGCGGGCGCGGGGGTGGGGGGCCGCGTCGCGCCTTGCGCGAGGGCGACGGGCGCGGCATTGGAGAGGGGCCGGCCGCTGCCGGCGCCGCCGGACTGCGCCCGGCATCGGTCGGCGTCGCCGCACTCTCCCCGATGGCGCCCGTCCGCGCCCGCGCCCGGCCCGCGGCCGCCATCTTCGAGCGGTTGCCCCAACCGCCGCGCACCGCGCCCAAAGCCGGCGACGCGGGCCGCGGCCGCCTGCGCCTGTACCTCGATAGCGCCTCCCCCGCGCAGTGGGACGCGTGGGCGCCGACGGGCGCCGTCTACGGCATCACCACAAACCCCTCCATCCTGCTGCGCGACGGCGCGCCGGGCTGCGGCCCGCGCGCGCTCGCGCCGCTCGCGCGCGCCGCGTTTGCCGCCGGGGCGCGCGAGCTCCACCTGCAGGCCACGGGATCGACAGCCGCGAAACTGTACAATGTGGGGCTCGACCTGGCGGCGCTGGACGCGCGCGTCGTCGTCAAGGTGGTGGCGACGCGCGCGGGCCTGGAGGCGGCCGCCCGCCTCAAAGCCGCCGGCGCGCGAGTCACGCTCACTGGCCTCATGGCGCCCGAAGCGCAGGTCGTCATCGCGGCGGGCCTGGGCGCGGATTTCGCCGCCCCTTATTGCGGCCGCATCTCCGACACGCCCGGCCGCGACGGCGTCGCCGAATGCGCGGGCGCGCAGGCCATCCTGGACCAGTTGCAGGCGCCGACACGGTTGCTGGTGGCATCGTTGCGGTCGCCGGCCGACGTGACGGCCCTCGCGGCCGCGGGGTGCGACACGTTTGCGCTCTCCCCGGCCGTCCTCGCCGCGCTGGTCGCCTGCCCCGCGACCGACGCCGCGGCCGCCGCGTTTGAAGAGGCCGCGCTGCAGCTGGGGGCGGAGCCGTGAGAGAGTGAGAGTGAGAGAGAGACAGGAAGGGTCGTCGTCTGTCGCCGCCCGCGCGCGCCGCGGTCTCTGGCCCGCTTCTCTCACACAAGCGCGCGACGCGCACACGCCACACACAACACCCCACCCACCTTGCTACCGCTGCGCCGCGGCGGCGGCCGGCAGCGCCGCGAGCCGCGCCTCGAGCGCGTCGCACCGGTCGTCCACGTCCGCCAGCGCGTGCAGCTGGTTGTTGAGCACGCGCACCAGCTTGGCGGCGGCATCGTCGCGGGGCGCGCCGGCGGGGGGGGCCGCGGCAGCCGCCCCGGCGTTGACCGCGGCGACCGCCGCGCGCAGGTCGTCGCCCGCGCGCGCCAGCGCGGCCGCCACCGCCTCGGTCCGCTCGTACAGCCCGTCCCGCTCGGCGGCGTCGCCGTCGAGCGCGGGCGCGTCGTCCGCGTAGGCGCGCGCGGCGGCGGCCTCGACCGACGCCAGCGCGTCGTGCACCTCTTTCTGGTGCGCCTCCAGCAGCCCCAGCCGCCTGTCCAGCGCCGTAGCCGCGCCAGCCGCGCGCGCGACGCCGGCCTCGGCGTCGAGGAGGGAGGCGCGTGAGGCGAGGACGGCGGCGTCCCAGGACGCGAGCGCGTCAGCGGCCGCCGCAAACGACCGCGACCGGGCCTCCAGCTCGGCCGACCACTCGTTGACCGCGTCGTCCACGGAGCGGCCGCGCACTTGGGACGGGATTTGGGGGGCGGGGGGGGGGGCGGCGGTTGTGAGCGCGAGCGCGGTCGTCGTCGCGGCCGGCGCGCCGAAGAGAGGGGCGGCCGCCGTGGCGGGCGGCGCGGCCGACGTGGTGGCGGGCGCGCCGAAGAGAGGGGCGGCGGCCGTCGTCGCGGGCGGCGTGGCGCTGGCAGCCGGCGCGCCAAACAGGGGGGCCGCGGCCGCGGGCGCGGCGCTCGCGGCCGGCGCGCCAAACAGGGGCGCCGGCGCGGCCGACGCGGCAGGGGCGCCAAACAGGGGTGCCGCCGCCGCGGGGGCAGCGCTCGCGGCCGGGGCGCCAAACAGGGGCGCAGGCGTGACGGCCGGCGCCGCGCTCGCGGCCGGCGCGCCAAACAGAGGCGCCGCGGCCGCCGGCGCGCCAAACGGAGGCGCCGCCGGCGCCGCACTGGCCGGCGCGCCAAAGAGCGGCGCCGCCGTCACGGCCGGCGCCGCGCTCGCGGCCGGCGCGCCAAACAGGGGCGCGGCCGCGGCCGCGGGCGCCGCGCTCGCGGCTCCAAACAGGCCGCCGCCCGCCGCCGGCGCCGCGCTCGCACCAAACAGGGACGGCGTCGCGGGCGCGGCTGCGCCGCCAAACAGGGACGGCGTGGGCGCGGGCGCGGGCGCCGCCGCGGGCGCGCCGCCGAACGAAAAGCCGGCCGCCGGCGCGGCCGACGCCGCGCCAAACAGACCGCCAGCCGGCGCGGCGGGCGCGGCGGGCGCGCCGAAGAGGCTCCCGCCCGCGGCAGGCGCCGCGCTCGCTCCATCAAACAGGCCGGCCGCCGCGGGCGCGCCAAAGGTGGCGCCCCCGCCAAACGCGGGGGCGGCCGCGCCAAACGTGGGGGCGGCCGCGCCAAACGCGGGGGCGGCGGAAGAGGGGGGCACGCCGAAGGCCGGAGTCGCCGGCGTCGACGCGCCGAAGGCCGGGGTCGCCGCCGCCGCGCCAAACGCGGGCGCCGCCGCCGGCGCGCCAAACGCGGAAGTCGCGGCCGGCGCGCCAAACGCGGGCGTTTGAGAGGCTGGGGGAGGGGGGGAGGAGGGGCGGCCGGTCGCGCGATTGAACGCGCGGGCGGCGACGCGCTGCCCGACCTCGCTCGCTCCCTCACGCACCGCCGGCGACCCCGAACGAAAAGCCAGACATGTCAGGGAGGGTGTGGAGGGCGGAGGGGGCGAGAAGCGAAGAGGCCGCCGCGATGGGCGCCACGGCGCTCGACGATTGGGGGACGGCGGGTCGCGCGCCCGCGGTAAATTGACGACGGGCGAGCGCGGGCGGCCTCGCGTGCGATGTCGACGAGGAGGAGTGTGGCGAACCCGCGGGCGGCGCCACATTCTCACAGCCGAGCCCTTCATGCGGGCCCGGCCCCAGCCGGCGCGGCTGCGGCCGCGGCCCAGTCGGCCTGCGGTCCGGCCGCCGCGCGCCGCGCCGGGCGGCGAGCGCGCCGGCGACTGCCCTCCTCTCCCCCCCCTCGCCGTCAAGCCTTTGCCTCCGCCCCCCCCCCCGGGCCCGCCGCCCGACCCGGTGCCGGTGCAGCCGTCGCCCGCGTTCCTGCTGCGGGAGGCGAGGGGAATCGGCGGGGAAGCAGTCGAGCCGCACGAGCCGGCCCGCGGGCGCGAGGAGGCGCCGTTTGAAGGTGGGGGTGGGGTGGCGGCAGGCGGCAAGGGGAGGAGGCCGGAGCGCGAGAGGCGAGGCGCACCAACCGACCCCCGCTGTCCCGCCCCTGCCCCCCGCCCAGGCAACGCGCTCGACTGGGCCCTCCGCAAGGTCGACGCCTCCCTCGAGCGCGCGGAGACCGCCCCGCCCCCGGGAGCGCGCGCCTTGCTCGACGCGGCGCGCGGCCCTGCGGGCCGCGCGGCGGCCGCGGGCGCGGCCGCCGCCGCGCGCGGCGTCGCGGCGGCAGGGGGCGCCGCGGTCAAGGCCGCGCTGCCCGTCGGCAAGTGGGCGCTGGGCGCGAGCGTCAAAGCGGCGGCCGCGCTGGCGCGGCGGGCGGCCGAGAAGAAAACGAAAGGGTAGAGAGAGCGGGCGGCTTGATTTTTTGTTGTGCGGCGAGAGCACCCCTCGCACTAGCGCGCGCGCCCCCCACCATGTTGGATTGAACGCGTTGCACACGGCCTGACAGAGAAAGCAGCGGCGGCAGCGGGGCGCAGCAACGCACCCCGCCGCCCACCCCTCCTTGTCCTCACTCCTCCTGCGCGCGCAGCTTGGCCTTGCCGTTGGTCAACGCCACGTTGAGCTGGGCGGCGCGGGCGACGATGGCCGCGCGCTTGCGCGCAGAGACGTCGTGCGCAATCTCCGCCGCGTGCGTCCGGTTGTGCATCAGCAGCATGTCCAGGTCGCCCGCATTGTGGACGACAAACTTGAGGAAGCCTGGTGGTGGAGGGGGTGGGGGGACAGGGTCGGACCCGGCGCCACGGGCGCGTCCCCCCCGCCTCCCCCACCGCCTCCCCCCTCCTCCCCCATCGCACCGCTGGGCAGCTGGTGCCGCGTCTTCTTGCTGGTGCCGTACCCGATGTTGGGCATGACGATGCCGCACCCCTTGAACTTGCGCCGCACGCGCGAGTCAATACCCTTCGGCCGGCGCCACGACACCGGGACTGACACGTTGGTGTCCGACTGGTGGCGCTGGAAGCGCTTGATGCGCTTCTTGACCGACTTGCGCTTGACGAGGGGTTGGACCATGGTGGCGGCGGGAGGGGGGGTCCTAGGGGGTGGGGGCGTGGCGGGGGTGAGTCGGGGCGCCCTCGGTCGCCCGCGCCGCTCCCCGGGCGCGGCGACGATCGCGGTCGACCCCGCGCGGCGCGGCGGCGGGCGGCCGGGCGGCGCCCGCGCCCGATCGCGCCGCCGCGCCACGGCCGCCGCGCTCGCGCAGCAGCCGCAGGAAGGCCGGGGCGCCGCGAGCCGCCGCCCGGCAAGACGCGGCGTCGCGCGACCGCGCCACGAGAGGCAGGAGGCGCGACGCGGGCGCGCCGCGCGCGCGGCGGCTTGCGTCGCGGAGGCGCCCGCGATTCACGCCGCGCCAGCCGCGCCCGCGGCGGTCGCCGCGCCCGGCGCGGGCGCGAGTGCGGCCAGTCGCGGCTTGGCGGGGGGCGCACCTGGTGCCGCCGGTCGGGGAGTGGCGGCGGCGCGGGCGACGGCCGGCGCCACTCCCCGCGCCCCTCCAATCCGCCCTCTCCCCTTTCAACCACCATGGCCGCGCTCGCCCCGCGCGCCCTGACCTCCCTGCGCGCCGCCTCGGCGGTCCGCGCGGTCCGCCGCGCGCCGCGCCGGGCGGCGGCCGCGTCGGCCGGTGAGACCAGAGAGAAGGGAGTTGCGGGCCCGCAGGCGGTCGGCAGATGGTTGGAGAGGCCCACAAGACGCCACACGCGCGCCGACCATCGAACCGCCGCCCCATTCCTTCGCAGCGCCTTCTGCCCGCGTCGTCGTCGCCACCGACGCCGCGCCCGGCGCCGTCGGCCCCTACTCCCAAGCCGTCAAAGCGGGCGGCATGGTGTACGTGTCGGGCCAGGTCGCGCTCGTGCCCGGCGGGCCGCCCGGGCTGAAAGAAGGGGGGGTGGGCGCGCAGACACGGCAGTGCCTGCAGAATTTGACTGCCATCCTCGCCGCCGCCGGGTCCTCCCCCGCGGCCGTCGTCAAGACGACCGTGCTCCTCGCGGACATGGGCGACTTTGGCGCGGTCAACGAGGTCTACAGCGAGTTTTTCCCTGCTTCTCCCCCTGCGCGCGCGTGCTTCGCGGTCAAGGCGCTCCCCCTGGGCGCGCTCGTCGAGATCGAGGCGGTGGCCGTGGCGCCGTGAAGCGTGTGTGATTAGAGAGGGTGCGGGTCGTTGCACGATCGCTCGCCCGTCTCTCACGCCGCCGCCGCGCGCCACGCCGCGGCCGCGGCCGCGGCCGCGGGCCGGTCCTCGCCCAGCGTCGCCAGCCCCGGCTCCAGCGCGGCGTCCAGCGCGGCCCGCGCGCTGGGTGCGGTGGCGGCGGCGGCGGACGCGGCGGCGACGAGCGCGGCGGCCGCCGCGTCGCCCGCGCCGCCCGACAACAGCGCGGCCGCCGAGCTGCCGAGGCCCGGAGCCGCGGCCGCCACCGCCGGCGCCCCCGCTTCCGCCACGAGCAGCATCAGGTTGTGGACGGCGGCCGCCGCGGCGTCGACCGCGGGCGCGGAGCCGCACCCCGCCGCGCGCGCGGCCGCCGCCGCGAGCGCCACCGCGTCACTCGCCGCCCACGCGCGCAGGGCGCCGTACCGGGCCGCGTTGGCGATGCAGCGGCAGGCTGTGGTGAGGGCGGGCGGGGACAAGGGGGTCTGGTCGGTCGCCGCCGCCAGCGCGCGGCCGAGCGCGGGCGCGCACGCCGCGAGCGCCGCCGCGCCCGCGTCCGTGAGCGCGACCAGGCGCGCGACGTCGAGCATGGGAAAGAGTGCGGCGGGCGGCCAGTCGGCAAGGGCGGCGCGCAGGAAGGCGAGGGACGTGGCGGTCGGGGGCTCGCGCGCGGCGGCCGCCGCGACGAGCGCGCGCAGCGCGCCCTCGCCGCCCGCCGCCGCCACCGCCGCCGCCCCCGCCACCGCCACTGCCTTGTCCGCCACCGCGTCGGGGCGGGGGGGCGGGGCGTCGAACAGGGTGCGGGCGGGGGGGGGGGGGGCGGACGTGCGGCCGCCAGTGAACGGGTCGGCGCCGCCGCCGGTCACGCCCGCCGGCAGGGCCGCCGCCCGCCCCGGCGGCGGCGCCGACCCTGGCGGCGGCGGCACGTACGCGCCGGCGCCCGTGAACGGGTCCGCGCACGCCCCGCCACCCGCCGCCGCTGCCGCGGCCGCCGCCGCGGCCCCCCCGTGCGCGATGATGTGGCCCACGATCGCCTCGCGGTAGGTGGACGGAAGGTTGTGGTCGGCCAAGAAACGGTCCGCCGCGTCGTACGGATTCTCACCATCGTCGTACGGCAGCTTGAGCGGGGGCGCGCCGTCGGCGACGTCCACGTCCCACACGTGGTCCCAGGCGCGGCCGGCGTGGGTGGGGCGGGACCCTGGGGGCGCGACGACGTCGCCGACGCGCGCCCACGCGCCGTCTGCGCCGGCCTCCCAGACCACGGCGCCGCCGCCCGCGCCCGCGACGACGACCGTTTTGCCGGGCGGGCCGGGGGTGGCCAGGATGGAGGCGTCCTCCAGTTTCATGCCGGGCGGGAGCGCGGGCGCGGCGCCGGACGCGGCGGCGGCCGCCGCGGCGGCCGCGTCGGCGTCGCGCGCGGCGAGCGCGGCGGCGAGCCCTTCCCCGAGCGCCGCCGACCCGCGCTCCGCCTCCCGGCACCACACGCGCGCCACGCCGTCGGACGCGCCGGTGACCAGGTCGCCAGAAGGGAGGAAGGCGACGGCCCAGACGCACCCGGGGTGCCGCGCGGCGCCGACGCACGAACCGTCGGCCGCGCGCCACACCCGCGCCGTGCCGTCCTCCGACCCGGTGGCTAGCATGGAGCCATCTGGGGAGCAGGCAACGCTGTAGACGAGCGCGGTGTGGCCGGCCAGGACGAGGGCGAGCGAGGGGGCGGCCGCGCCGTGCCCGCCGATCCACACCTTGGCGACCCCGTCGTGCCCCGCCGTCGCCAGCCCGGTGGGCGTGGCGCACAGCGCGCGCACTGTGTCGTCGTGGGCGCGGGGCAGGGTCCACAGGGGGGGGAGGGGGGGAGGGGTGGAGCCGTCGGCGCGCGCGCCCCGCGGCTCGATCGAGAACGCGCGCACGCCGCCGTCGCCGCACCCGGTCACCGCCGCGCCGCCGGGCGTGAACAGGACGCATTGCACGGGGCCGGGGTGGGGGGCGGCGGCCGCGACGGCGGGCGGGGAGGAGGCGGTCCAGAGCGCGAGGCCGCCGTCTAGCGCAGCCGTCGCCGCGCCGCCGCCGCCGCCGCCGCCGCCGCCGCCGCTCGACGCCGCCGCGACGCCCGCGATCGCGTACTTGTGCCCACCCGCGCACCGGGCGACCGGCTCGCAGGCCGAAGTGTCCCACACAATGGCCGAGCGGTCGCGCGAGCCTGAGGGAAGGGGCCGGGCGAGGGTAGGCGGCGCGCGCGCGCGCCGCCTCCGCGGGCGCCGCCCCTCGACCCTCCTCCCACCCACCCGAGAGCAGGCGCCCCGGACCCGCGGGCGCCAGGCAGGTCACGTAGTCGGTGTGGCCGACCTGGAGGAGGAGGGCGGGGCGTGGGCGGGAGCGCAGCGCGGCACGCCGCCCCCGCCCTCGCCGCCCCCGCGCCCCCCGCACCAGCGTCCCGCCCTCCTCGAACGCCCCCGTCTCGCCCTCGGTCCACAGCTTGATGGTGCGGTCCCGGGACCCGGTGGCGAGGCGGCCGTCGGAGAGGACGGCCAGGGCGCGGACCTGGAAAGGGGAGGGACAGAGGGGGGTTGGGCGCGCGTCCGGTGGGGGCGCCGCCGGTGCGCGCTGCCGACGCCGACCGCACGTCCCGTCTCTCACGCACATCCTCGGTGTGCCCACGCAGCTCGGCGCGCAGGTGGAGCGCGTCGGGCGCCGCCATCGATCGGCGCCACGCGCGAACGCGCGGGCTCGATGCGGGCGCGGGCGCGGCGAGGGCGCGGGAGCCGCCCGCGGGCGACGGAGGCCGGTACGGGAGCGGCGGGAGAGTGGCGGCGCCGCGCGCCGCCATTCGCCCACCCGCCGCGCCCCGCTCTTCTACACCGCCCGCGCCCGCCCAACGCCCGCGCCGCGGACCGCGTGGCGCCGCCCCCACCCCAGCCCGGTCGCGCGCGGCCGCCGCGCCCGCCCGCCTGCGCCGCAATGGCGACGGCCGTGACCGACCTCACCCCCGTGCTCGCGTCCGCGCAGTCGCCCGATGCCGCCACCCGGCACGCGGCCGAGGCCGCCCTGGAGGCGGCGCGCGCGGCCAACCCGCCCGCGTTCCTGCTCGCACTCGCGGCGCAGCTCGCCGGCGAGGACAAGCCCGCGGCGACGCGCCAGATCGCGGGGCTGATCCTCAAAAACGCGCTCGACGCGCCGAGCGACGCGAAAAAGGTCAGGAAGAGAGGAGGGGCGCACCCGGCGCGAATCGCGCGCCGCGGCCGCCGCGCGCCGCGGCTCGCCGCTGCGCCGCCTCACCCCGCTTCCCACCCACCTATCCATAGGCTGAATTGGCGGCGCAGTGGACGGCGTTGGATGCGGGCGTCAAGGCCCAGATCCGGGGCGCGCTGCTGACCACGCTCGCGAGCCAGGTAGGGAACCGAGGGGGGGGGGTGCGGGGCGGTCGGATCGCCCCGGGCAATGCCAGGACGCTCCCCGGGCGCCCTGGTGGGGGCGGAAGAGGGGTTCGAGCCCGCGCGGCCGCCCCAGCCCAACGCTCACGCCCGCCTCTCCTCCATTTTCTCCCCTTTAGGTCCAGGCCGCGCGCCACACCGCCGCCCTCGTCATCGCCAAAGTGGCCGCCATCGACCTGCCGGCAAAAGCGTGGCCGGAGCTCATCCCGAGTCTTCTGGCGACGATGGCCGACGCGACCCCTCCCCGCCCCGCGCCGCTGCGCGCCGCGACACTCGACGCCATCGGCTACGTCTGCGAAGAGATGGGGCGCCGCGAGGACGACGTGCTGGAGCAGGACGCGGTCAACGCGGTGCTGACGGCGGTGGTCGCGGGAATGAAAGCGTCGGGGGACACGCCCGACGACGGCGCCGTCCGCCTCGCCGCCACGCGCGCCCTCTTCAACGCGCTCGAGTTTGCGGCCACCAATTTCGAGTCGGCGGACGAGCGGAACTATTTGATGCAGGTAGGAGGAGAAGCGAGGGGCAGGGGGCGGAGTGGAGAGTGCGCGCGCGCGCACCGACCCCTCCCCTTTTCTCTTCCCTCCCAGGTCATCTGCGAGGCCACTGTCGCCCGCGAGCCGCGCGCGCGGGAGGCGGCGTTTGAGTGCCTCGTCAAAGTCGCGGCCGCGCACTACGAGAAGCTGCCGGCGTACATGCAGGCGAGCAGAGAAAGAGGGGGTCTAAATTAGGGTTAGGATTAGGGTTGGAGGATGGGTCCAACCCAACCTTCTCTTTCTCTCCATAGGACCTCTTCGCTCTCACCCACCGCGCCGTGCGCGAAGATGTCGAAGACGTCGCCAAGCAGGCGCTCGAGTTTTGGTGCACGGTCGCGGAGGAAGAGGCCGACGCCGCCGACGCGGCCGCCGCGGGCGACCCCGACCCGCCGCCCAACCACCGCTTTGTGGAGCAGGCGCTGGCGCCCTTGACATCGTTGCTCCTGGAGCAATTGACGAAACAGGAGGAGGGGCAGGACGCGGACGACGGCGCGTGGAACCTGGCCATGGCGGCCGGCACCGCGCTCGGCCTCGCGGCGCGCGCCGCGGGCGACGCCATCGTGCCCCTCGTCGCCCCGTTCGTGGCCACCAACCTGGGCGCCGACGGCGGGCCGGACGCGTGGCGCGCGCGCGAGGCGGCGACGTTTGCGCTGGGCTCGGTTGTCGACGGCCCCGCGCCCGCGGCCCTCGCCCCCGCCGCGTCCGCCTCCCTCCCCCGCCTCCTCGCCGCCCTGCGCGACCCGTCGTCCCAGGTGCGGCACACGGCGGCCTGGACCCTGGGGCGCCTGTTTGAATTCTTGGGGTCGGCGCTCCCGCCCGGCGCGGCCGCCGCGGCCGTCCCCGCCCTCCTCGCCGCCACCGCGGACGAAGCCCACGTCGCCGACAAGGCGTGCTACGCCATCTCGTCCATCGCTCTCGCCGCGGCGGGCGACGGCGGCGGGCCGGGGCTCCCCGCGGGCGCGGTGCGCGACGCCGTGGCGGCCCTTTTCGCCCTCGCAGACCGCGCCGCCGCCTCGCCCGACGCCGCGTCGGCCCGGGCCGCGTCCTCCGCGTACGAATGCATCAACGAGGTCGTGCGCGCGTCGCCCGCGGACGCCGCGCCGCTCGTCGGGCAGTTGGTGCAGGCCGCGCTCCAAAAACTGGCCGCCGCCCTCGCCTCGGCGCCCGCCACCCCCGACGCGCGCGCGCGCGCGTCCGACCTGGTCGCCCTCCTCTGCGGCGTGCTCACGGTCGCCCTGCAGCGCCTCGCGGGCGACGACGCGGGGAGGGCGATCGCCGCGCCGCACGCCGACGCCGTCATGGAGGCCGTCCTTGCCGTGCTCGCGTCTGCGGCCGCGGATGCCGGGGGGGGTGGGCCGGTCGAGGAAGCGTTGCTGACCGCGGGCGCGCTCTCGTACGTCGCGGGCCCCCGCTTCGCCGCCTACCTCCCCGCGTTCACCCCCCGCCTCGTCGCCGCCCTGGCCAACGTGGCCGAGTGGCAAGCGTGCCAAGTGGCGGTCGGCGTCCTGGGCGACGCTGCGCGCGCGGTCGACGCCGCGCTCGCGCCGCACGCCGACGCGGTGATGGCCGCCCTCCTCGCCACGCTCCAGAATCCGGCCGCCCGGCGCGAGGTGAAACCCCTCATCCTGTCGGCCTTTGGTGACGTCGCGCTGGCGCTTGGGGGGGGGTTCGGGCCGTACGTCGGCCACGTCATCCCCGTCCTCGCGTCGGCGGCCGCCCTCGCCGCGTCCGCCGCCGCCGCGGCGCCGCCCGACGACGACGACGCGATCGAGTACGTCGACATGCTGCGCCACGGCGTGTGCGAGGCGTACAGCGGGCTCTTCAACGGTCTGTCGCCCCCGGCAGGGACCGCGCCAGACCCCACGCTCGCCGCCGCGCTCGCCGCCGCCGCGCCCGCCGCGCTCGACTTTTGCGCCGACGTCGCGTCGCGCGCCGACGGCGCGGATTCGGGCGTCGTGCGCGGCGTCGTGTCGCTGACGGGGGACGTCGCGGCCGCGGCGCCGGCCGCGCGCGCGCTCGTCGGCGCGCGCCCGACCCTCGCCGCCTTTGTCGCCGCCGCCGCGCGGTCCGGGGAGGACGCGTCGTTGGCGCGGGCGGGGCAGTGGGCGCTGGCGGCGCTGAACAGCGCGCCCGCGTGATGAGTGAGACACGGTGAGGGGGTGGGGGCCGGGCCGTGGGGACGCGGCGGCGGCCCGGGGCGCCGCCCGCCTCCCGCCCGCCTCCCGCCCGCCTCCCGCCCGCCTCCCGCCCCGGGGAATCCTCTGCAAACCGAAAGCCTCACACACATGCAAAACGCGGCGCGGCGGGTGCGGCGGTGCGCCCCTCCACCCCCGCCCCTTTTCACTCGGCCTCCTTCAGCAGCGCCTGCGCCGCGTGCCGCACGTGGGCGTCAATGAACGTGGAGATGAAGAAGTACGAATGGTCGTAGCCGGGGCGGCGGGTGAGCGTGAGCGAGAGCGGGGCCGCCGCGCCGGCGGGCGGCGCGCCGTCCGACTCGGCCCCGACCCACCCGCCGCGGCCGCGCACCGCGTCCTCCAGCGCGCCCGGCAGCAGCTGCTCCTCCAGGAACTCGTCCGCGGTGCCCACGTCGACGAGCAGGTGGCGGGGGGGGCCGGCGTACGCCGCGGCGAGCCGCGTCGCGTCGGCCCGGTCCCAGGCCCGCCCCGAGCCGTCCGCCGCCGCCACGTCGCGCCCCAAGTACCCGGTCAATGCTTTCACGCCCCACGGGCAGCGGGCGGGGGCGCAGATGGGGGCGAGGGCGGACGCGGAGCGGAAGAGGGACGGGTGCTTCAGCGCGAGCGTGAGCGCGCCGTGGCCGCCCATCGAGTGGCCGGCGAGCGCGAGGCGGGTGGCGTCCAGGCCGGGGACGGACGCGAGGGCGGCGGGGAGGTCGGCCGTGACGTACGCCTCCATCCGGTAGTGCGAATCGAAAGGGGGCACCGCCGCGTCCACGTAAAACCCCGCGCCCAGGCCAAAGTCCCAGCCGCCCGCCGGGTCGTCGGGCACGCCGGGGCCGCGGGGCGAGGTGTCGGGGAACGCGAGCGCGACGCGCGCGGCCGCCGCGGCGCGCTGCGCGCCGCCCTTCTCCGTCGCGTTGGCGTCCGTGCACGTGAGGCCCGACAGGAAGATGAGGACGGGGGCCGGCGGGCCGCCGTCCAGGGCGGACGGCGGGACGAAGACGGAGAAGCTGCGGCGAGGGGGTAGAGGGTGCAAGGGTCGGCGCCTCCATCCCTGGGCGGCCGCCCACGTTCCCGCCCGTCCCTCATCCAAGCACGCACGTCATGTCGCACGCGCACGCGGCGGAGGCATGGCGGTAGCGGCGGGTGGCGCCCCCAAAATGCTGTTTGAGGGTGGGGGTGGGGCGTCAGCACCGGCCTGGGGTCGGAGCGGGCGCGGCGAGACGCGCGATGGCGCCCGGGCGGCACACCTTGTTCTCCTTGAGCAGGACGGGCGCCGCCATCGCGCCACTCGCCGCGGCGCAGAGTGCGGCCTCCCCCCGCCGGCGGCGGGAACCCGCCGCACTCCCCGCCCCGCGCCCCTCCGCGCGCCGCGCCCTGGGAGCACTCGCCGCCATGCCGTCGTACGCGATTGAGACCGGTGCGCGCGAGCCTCGGGAGCGGGGCGCGTGCCGCCGCGGGCGCCGGATTCGGCGATGCCCACGCCGCCCCCCTTCCCCACCTCCCAGAGAAGCTGCAGGCCTTTCTGGCCAACTATCTGGACCCCGAAACGAACGACCTCAAATACCTGCGCCAGCTGGTGGGATGAGGGAGAGGGGAGACGGGGCGCGCGCCCGCATCGTGCGCCACCGCCGCGCCCGCCGCGGCCCACACCGCCCCCCTCCCGCCCCGCCCTCCCCAGCAAGACATCGCCAACCGGGACCGCAAAACGCTGGACATCGACCTGGACGATCTGGCCACGGTAGGAGAGAGCGGGGGGCGCGCGCCGAATCGGCGCCGCATCGCGCGCGCGGAGCCCCGCCCACCCCTCCTCCCCTCCCCCCCCCCCCAGTACTACCCCGACGGTGAGCTGGCCACCGCGGCCGCCGGCAACGCGCGCACGTACGCGTCCCTCTTCGCAGACGCGGCCGACGCCGCGCTCCCGCCGCCGACACGGGACGACGTGCCCGAGGACGTGTTTGACGTCCTGCAGCGCCAGGCAAGTGAAGCAGAGGGAGGGCGGATGGAGGGTGGGCGAGCCGGAATCGGGGCGCGACGGCGCCCACGCCCACCCCCCTCGCCCTCTCTCCCAGCGCCAAGCCCGCCAGGACGCCGGCGACGCGGCGACCGGCCTCGCGGCCGACCCCGCCAACCGGCTCCCCCCCGACCTGCTGCGCCGGTACGAGGTGCTGCTGCGGCCGGCCGGCGGCGCGAAACCGTCGCCGCTGCGCGGGATCGTCGCGGCCGACCTCGGCGCGCTCGTCTCGGTCCGCGGCGTCGTGACCCACGTGACGGACGTCAAGCCGTTGCTCACCGTCGCCACCTACCTGGACGACGTGTCGGGCATCGAAGTCTACCAAGCGGTGACGGGGCCGACGTTTGCGCCGCTGACCGCGCTCCCCGCGGGCGCCGCCGCGCGCGCGGGCGGCGGCCCGGCCGCGCTGCACCTGCAGACGCGCGGGTCCAAGTTTGTCAAGTTCCAGGAGGTCAAGCTGCAGGAGCTGCCGCTCGATGTGCGTGCGGGGGGAGGGGGGGAGGGAGGCGGGGGCGGGGGTCTCGGCCGCGGGACGCGGCACACGGCCGACCAATCGACCCCGCCGCCCCCACAGGTCCCCACCGGCTCCACCCCGCGCTCCATGACGGTGCACCTGCGCGGCGAGCTGACGCGCAGCGTGAAACCGGGGGACGCGGTCACGATCGCCGGCGCGTACCTGCCCGTCGCTGCGACCGGCCCCCGCGGCGCCCGCTCCGGCCTGGATGCCGCCACCTTTCTGGAGGCCATGCACGTGGTGCAGGACAAGCCGGGGTACGGGGAAGCGGAGGACGACGCGGAACTCGCCGCCGCGGTTGACGCCGCCGCGGCGGCCGCCGACGTGTACGACCGCCTCGCCTCGTCCCTCGCCCCCGAGATCTTTGGCCACGAAGACGTCAAGAAGGCGCTCCTGCTTGCCATGGTGGGCGGCGCCACGCGGCGCCTGCCCGACGGCATGCTCCTCCGCGGCGACGTGCACGTTTGCCTGATGGGCGACCCGGGCGTCGCCAAATCCCAGCTCCTCAAGCACGTCGCCCACCTGGCGCCCCGCGCCATCTACACGACCGGCCGCGGCTCGTCCGGCGTGGGCCTCACGGCGGCGGTCCAGCGCGACCCCGTGACCGGGGAGATGGTGCTCGAGGGTGGCGCCCTCGTCCTGGCCGACCGCGGCATCTGCTGCATCGACGAGTTTGACAAGATGGAGGAGGGCGACCGCACGAGCATTCACGAGGTCGGAGATGGAGAGAGGGGAGGAGAGGAGGGGAGAGGGACAGGAAGAGGCGCGCGCGCGTCGACCCGCCACCACCCACCCCGTCACCCCTCCTCCCCCTCGCCCCAGGTCATGGAGCAACAGACCGTGTCCATCGCCAAGGCCGGCATCACCACCACGCTCAACACGCGCACGACCCTGCTCGCGGCGGCCAACCCGGCGTGGGGCCGCTACGACCCGCGCCGGTCGCCCGCCGAAAACATTGCCCTCCCCGCCGCCCTCCTCTCCCGCTTCGACCTCATGTGGCTCATCCTGGACGTGCACGACCACGACGCCGACGTCGCGCTCGCGCACCACGTTTTGACGGTGCACGAGACGCGCGCGGCGCCGGCGCGCGACGCGGCGGGCGGCGCGCCGCCGCTCGCGCCGCCCGTGCTCCGCGCCTACATCGCGCGCGCCAAGAGCCACGCCCCCGTCGTGCCGCCCGAGCTGACCGAGTACGTGGCCACCGTATACGCCGAGATGCGGGCCGAGGAGGCCGCCGCGGAGGTCCCGCACTCGTACACGACCGCGCGCACGCTCCTCTCCATCCTGCGCCTCGCCCAAGCCCTGGCCCGCCTCCGGTTTGCCGACGTCGTGGGGCAGGCGGAGATCGACGAAGCGCTGCGCCTGATGCGCATGTCGAAGCACTCGGTGCTCGACTCCGACCGCGGCGACCGCGCGCGCGGCGCGCGCGACCCGACCGAAGCGGCGTACGCTGCCCTGCGCGACGACGCCCAGCGCACGCGGCGCCTGGTGTACGGGTGGGACGACCTGGTGGCGCTGCTGGGGCGCCAGTTTTCGGTGAGGGGGGTGGGGAGGAGGGGACGAGGGGGGTGGAATCGGCGCGCGCGGCTTCCGCCCGCGCGCCCACCCTGCCCCCCCTCCCCTCCCCTTGCAGCACGACGAGATTCGGGCATCCGTGGAGGAGTACGCCGAGTACGGTGCGAGCAGGGGCGGGGGGTGGGGCGGCGGCGGGAGGCGCGCGCGCGCGGTCGAGCAGCGAGCGACGGCGCGCGGGCCCCGCCACCCGCCCGCCCACCCTCGTCCCCCCCCTCCCCCCCGCAGGCGTCTTCTCCATCGAGTACCCGCGCCCCGCGGAGCCGACGGTCATCATCGCGCAGCCCGACCTGGCGCCGCGGTGAACGGAGGGAGGGAGGCAGGGGGGCGGGCGGCGGGGGATGGGGCGGCCGGCGCGCGGCCGGAGCGCGCGCGGTGTGTCATCCCAACGGTGTCGACGTCCCGAGCATGGTCCCGAGCGGGGCGGGTGGCGGGAAGGTGCGGCTCGTGCCGCGGAACGCGCGCGCGGCGGCGGGAGCCCGCCCGGCACACTCCTCCGCCTCCCCTGCCCCTCCGATCAGCCCACCCCACCCCCGCATGGCGCCGCCGCATCGCGCCGCGCCCCCCCGAGCAGGCGCGCCCCCCCGCGCCCCCGCGCCGTCGCCCGCCATGGCCGACGCTCGGTCCGACCTCGCCGCCCTCGCCGCCGCCGAGTCCGCCTGGGCGCCGCCGCCGCCGGGCGTGCACACGGCCGAGCGGACGGCGCTGGTGGCGTGGGTGCTGGAGGTGAGAGGGGGTGGGGTGGGAAAGGCGGTAATGGCGGGAAGGCGACTCGGCGGCACCGACCCGCGCCCCATAATCCCCCCGTCAGACCTCCCGCGCCCACGGCTTCTCCATCGCGACCGCGTCCCGGGCCGTGGCCCTGGCCGACGCCGCCGCAGCGGTGGCGGGCGCCCCCCCCTCGACCCCCTGCGCCCCCCGCTCGGCCGCCCCCGCGTCGCGCTCAGCCTCCCTCCGCGCCCTCGCCGCCCTCACCGTCGCCGCCAAGCGGGACGAGGCCGGCCTGCCCAACGACGTGTCCCGCGTGCAGGACGGGGGCGGGGCGCGGCCGTGGCGCGGGGCAGTGTTTGCGCCGGCCGAAGTGACGAGCGCCGAGCTGGCCCTCCTGGCCGCCCTCGACTGGCGCACGTCCGCGCCGACGCCAGCCTGCTTTGCGGGCGCCGCGCTGGCGCTGGAGCTCGGCGCGTTGGCCGACACGGCGTGCCCTGTCGCCGCCGCCGCGGCCGACGTGGCCGCCGCCGCGGCCGACGCGGCCGTCGCCGCGGCCGCCCTCTGCCCCACACTCTCGTCCTCGCCTCCCTCCGTCGTCGGATTCGCGGCCGCCATGGTGGGGCTCGATGCCGCGGGCCTCGACGCGCGCGCGCTGGCGTCGGCCGCGCCCGCGGGCGCGGCCGCCGCGGCGGCCGCGCTCGCGGCCGGCCCCGGCGGCGCCCGCTGCGCCGCCTCGCCGCGCGTCGCCGCCGCGGGGGCTCGCAGGGCCGCGTGCGCGGGCGGCGAGCGGGAGGCGTCGCCGGCGAGCGTTCTGGGCGGGCCGGCGAGCGTCACGCCGAGCCCGGCCCGCGCGCCGTTTTGGGGCTGGGGCCGCTGAGCGGCGTGGAGCCCGGAAGAACGCACGCCCCCATATTGCAATTAGAGCGCACAGGCGCACGCAGGCTCAGAACAAAAAAGGGCGAGGGGAGGCGGAGCGCGGCTCAAGGCCGCCAAGCCTGCCGCGACAGACGGGCTCGCGCGCGGCGCGGCCGCCCCCCACACAACCCGCCGCCCCGAAACCCCGAACCCCCCCACCCGCACTCTCCCAATGTCGCGCCGCACCCGGCCCACCACCCGCCGCACCGACCCGCCCGCGGCGTCCTTGCCGGGCGACCTGTGGATCTGCATCCTTGGCGCGGTCGGCGCGTCCGACCCCTCTTCCCTCGGCCGCGCCCTCTGCGCCACCCCCCAATTTGCGGCCCTCGCCCCTTGGGCGTGGCGCGAGGCGGTGCAGGCCCGCTGGCCCGCGTGGGCCGCTGTCGCGGCGCGCGCGGGGCCGGTGACCGCGTGGCGGCGCCTGCACGAGCTCTTCTCCCTGCGCCAACGGGAGCTGGACGCTGTGGCTACTGAGAGTGCGCTGGCGTCCTCTCGAGCCGCGGCGTCCACCGCGCCGCCGTCCGTCACGCCGCGCCACCGCTCGGTGCTCGTCGAGTGGCTCGCCGAGGTGCGCCGCGATACCCGGGCCGCCGTGGATCGATGAAGAGCTTCCATCGCGCCACCCCAGCGGCGCGATGCGGGCAATCGCGCCGCTCCACCCGCCTCCCGCCGAGCGCGCGCCGCCAACCGACGCATGCCCGCCGCCCACCCCACCCCTCCCACCCCCCAGGTCTCCTGGGATTGGGCGTGCGAGTCTACTGTGCTCTATCGCGCGGTCGCCTACCTGGACGCGCACGTCGCGGGCGCGGGCGTGCCTCACTTGGGCGTGTTTCAGGTGCGCCATCCGTGGAGCGCGGAGGGGGTCCGCGCGCCTCCCCGCCCCCCCGAGGATCGGCACAGCCTTTTTCTTGCCATCGGGGGGGGTGGGGGGGGTGGGGGACGCGGCAGAGGCGGTGGGCGGCCGTCGGGCGAGCCCGCCAAATCGGGCGCCCGGCCGGCCAACGGATTTAGCGGCTAGAAAGCCCGCGCCCGCCCCCCAACGGTCTTATTTTCACCCTTCCGACACCGACCCTTTTCTCATCTTTCCCAGCTCTATGGCATCGCGGCCCTGCGTGCGGCCATGGCGGACGTGGCGGCCAAGACGCGCGCGGCGACACCGACGCGCGAGGCGGGCGACGGCGCCGCCGCCGACCCCGCCCCCAACAAGGAGCTCGACCCCGCCCGCTTTGCCTACATCTCCGATCGCACGTACACGTCGGCCGAGGTGGAGGCCGCGACGGCGGCGGTGGCGGGCGCGGAGGAGGCCGCGCGCGCGGCGCGCGCGCCCAACCCGAAGATGTTCCTCCGCTCCTACTGGCACCGCGCCGTGATCGCGGGGGCGGTGGTGGCCGACGAGATGCACGTCTACACGCTCGCTTCTTTCTTTCTCCAACTCGGCCTCGTCGCCGGCGGCGCGCCGCCGCCGTCGGCCGCCGCGGCGGGCGCACTCTCCCTCGCGCTCGAGCTCGCCGCCGGCACGGATGCCGCCTGGCCCGGTTGCCTGCAGCAGGCGTCGGGGTACGCGCCGGAAGAGGTGGCCGCCCTGCGGGCGGGGTACAGGGGCGTGCAGGCGTCCGTCGACGCGCCGCACCTGCGCGCGGTGTGGGCGTCGCGCCACGCCGCGCACGGCTACGCCGAGTTTGCGGCCGAGTGGGAGGCCGCCCTGGCCGTCATGCGGGCGCCGGCGGGGTTGGAGGAGGTGGCGGCCGCGGCCTGTGGCCGGTCCTGAGAGCCGCGTTTGGTTTGCCCACAACTTTTGGCGCCCCCTGTTTTATTGGCTTTGATTTCGGGACGCCTCCATGCACTTCTGCACCCGCAACTGTAGCTCCGACCCGGCCATGTGTCGTTGCAGCGCACTGGGAAACGGAAAGCAGCCCCCCCGTCTCTTCTCCTCTTACTTTTTGCGGCGCCGCTTGCGCCCGCCCTCGGCTCGCGGGCGCAGCGGGGCGCCGGTCGGGCGCGCCGGGGGGGCGGCGGGGCGCTGCTTGGGGGCGGCGGGCCGGCGCGGCGGGCGTAGCGGGGCGGGGGTCGGGGCGGCAGAGGCGGGCGCGCAGCGCGCCGGGCCGGCCGGCGCCGCAGGCGCGCCATCGTCGCTCTCGCTCCCGCCGCTGGACGACATCGACGCGAGCGGCGCGGGCGACGCGCGGCCGCCGTCCGACCCGCTCGCCGCCGCGCGCCCCTTCTCCCCCTCCGCCCCCTCTTCCAGCAAAAAGTCGTCCTCCTCGTCCGTGCTCGACCCGGCGTCCATGGCGGCCACCGCGCCCGCGCCGCCCTCGTCGGCGTCCGCGACAAGGGCCGTGCGCGCAGCGCGCGCGCGCGCGGCGCGCCGCAGCCGCGCCCGCTCAGCGTCCAGGCGGGCGGTTTCTTCGGGGGCGTCGGTGGGGCGGAAGAGGGACACGTAGCGTTCGCCGGGGGGGAAGTGGCGGACGTACACGAGGTCGTCGCTTGCCGAAGCAATGGAGGCGCGCGCGTTTTCAATCGATTCTTCGTCGCCCGCCGCTTCCGCCACCGCCAAAGAAGCTTGCGCCTTTTTCAGCGCCCTGTCCGCTTTGACGCGCTCGAAAAAGCGGACGCGGTGGTACTTGGTCGCGAGCCGGCGCTCGCGCTCGGCCGCTGCGCGCGACGTGGCGGTCACCAGCGTGGCCGCCAGCCGGGACTCGAGCTTGGCCCGCATGCCGGCGTCGAGGTTGGGCTGGAGAGGGAGGGAGGAGGGGCGCGTCGGGTCGGCATGCGGCCGGCCGGCCTCCACCTCTCGCTCTTCTCTCTCTCTCTCATCTTACCTTGGCCAGCAGTCGCTTCAGGTCGCGCACACGCTTGGCAGTCGGCTTGGCGGGGGCGCCCTCGCGGACGGGGCGCGCTGGCCCGCGGCCGCCGCCGCCACTGCGGCCGCGGGCCGAGCCGCGGCCGCGGGACGCGCCGTCGCGTGGCGGCGCCATCGGGGCGGGCGGGAGGAGAAGGAGGAGTGACTAGCGGTGGCCAGCAGCGCCGGCGCTAGCTGTGCCGGCGCACAATGCGAGCCGCCCGCCCCCACCGCCCGCCGCCGCGCACCATGGCCGCACCCCGCGCGACGGCCCCCGCCACGGACGCGGTGCGAGAGAGAGAGAGAGAGAGCGGGCGGCGCGCGCTGGCCGGCTCCGCGCCCACGCCCCACGCCCCACGCCCCATGTCCCGCCCCTGCTCCACCCTCAGATCAAAGAGTCGGTCAAAGAATATTACGGCAAAGTGCTCACCACGACCAAGGACCTCAAGACGTCGGCGTGCACCGCGGCGGGGCGCCCGCCGCCCGCCCTGGCCGCCGTCCTGCGCCGCGTGCCGGCCGCGGTCACCGAGAAATTCTACGGGTGCGGTGCGCCGCTCCCGCTCGGGGTCGATGGGCTGCGGGTGCTCGACCTGGGGTCGGGGTCGGGCCGGGATTGTTACGCGGCGGCCGCGCTCGTCGGGGAGAGCGGCACCGTCGTCGGCCTCGACATGACGGACGAACAACTTGAGGTCGCGCGCGCGCACGCGGCCGACTTTTGCGCCAACGAACTGGGGTACGCGTCGGCCAACATGCGCTTTGTCAAGGGCTACATGGAGGACCTCGCCGCGGCGGGCGTGGGAGACGCATCCGTTGACCTCATCATCTCCAAGTGCGTGGCGGCGTTTGGGGTCCGCACGCCCCGTTTTGGGCCCGAAACAGGAAGACGAAACACCACTAACCCTAACCTTAACCCTAAATTGGCTCCCAGCTGCGTGATCAACCTCTCGCCCGACAAGCCCGCCGTCCTCCGCGAAGCCTACCGCGCCCTGGCGCCGGGCGGCGAACTCTACTTCTCGGACGTGTACGCCGACCGGCGCGTGCCGGAGGCCGCGCAAAAGGACGAGGTGGGAAGAGGGTTTTGGGGAGGGAGAGGAAGAAAAAGTGCGCTTTACACAGTCTTCACCCGCCAACATCCTGCCCTCCCTCCCCAATGACCCATCAAAAACCTCCCCCCCCCCCCTCACCCTCACAGGTCCTGTGGGGCGAGTGCGTGTCGGGCGCGATGTACGTCGAGGACTTCAAGCGGGCGGCCAAAGAGGCAGGTTTCTCTTATCCGGTCGCGTTCCCGGCGTCCGAAATTCAAGTCCTCGACCCGTCCATGCGCGCCCTGCTCGGCCCCGCCCGCTTCTACTCCATCACGTACCGCCTGTTCAAGCTGCCGGGGCTTCTCGAGTCGGTGTGCGAGGATTATGGCCAGCACGCGATTTACAAGGGCACGATTCCCGGCTCCGAGGGCGCCTACACCCTCGACGCCGGCCACACGTTTGAGGCCGGCCGCCCGCACCCCGTGTGCGGCAACACGGCCGCGATGTGCGGCGAGGGGGGGGTCTCGTGGCTCGCGCGCCATTTCGAGGTCGTCGGCGACCGGTCGACGCACCACGGCCTCTTTGGGTGCGGCGCGGGGGGGAAGCACCCGGTTCCCATGGCGGCGGCGAGCGGGGGGGGGGCGGCGGCGGGTGGGTGCTGCTGAAGGAGACGGAGAGGGGAGAATGGTGGCGGGTGTAGGGGCGGTGGCGCGGGCACACACACTCTCCCGCCCCTCTCCTCTCCTTCCCCCCGCCCCGTCCATGTCGGCCGACATCGCGGGCCAGCTGGCGGCCGCCCGGCGCGAGCTGGACGCGGCGGAGGGCGGCGTGGCGGCGGCGCGGTCGGCGGCGGTCGCGGCGCGCGAGGTGGCGGCGGCGGCTGTCGATGCAGCCACGGCCGACGTTGCCTCCGAGGCCGCCGCGCGCGAGCGCGAGGGGGGCGCCGAGGCGGCAGTGGCGGGCTGGCGCGCGCTCGCGCGAGCGGCGCGGGCGCGGGCGCGGGCGCGCGCCGAGGATGCGGCCGGGCTGCAGGTGGGTGGCCAAGTGTGTCGCGCACGGTTACCGCATCTACGAGGGGGGTCCGAGGCCGGAACCCGACAGAAAGGCCCCCTCTTCCTCAGGCCGCTGCGTCGGCCGCCCGTGCCGCCGCGCGCCACACCGCCGCCGCCTCCGCCGCCGCCGCCACCAACGCCACGCGCGAGCTAAGCATCGGCACCCTGGCCTCTGCGCGGGCCGGGCTCGAGGCCGAGGCGGCGGCAGCGTCGGCGGCGGCCGCCGCGCTCGCGCGCGCCGCGCCCGCTCGCGCCGCGACCATCGACGCCGCCCGCGCCCGCCTGGCGGCCCTGGAGGCCACCCTAACCCCTCTCCCTTCCCCTCACGCCGCCGACGCCGCCTGGCGGCGCGCCGGCGCGGCGGACGCGGAGCGCGCGCGTCTGTGCGCGGTGACTGACGCGGCGACACGCGAAGCTGCCTCCCTGCGCGCGCGCGCGGCGGACGTCGAGGCCGAGCTGGGGCGCCTGCGCGTCACGCTGGATGCGCTGGGCGATGGCGAGGGTGGTGGCTGGGGGGCCGGCGGCGGGTGGGGCAGCGACGCTGGCCCGCGCGCCCCGCCCAAGCAGCCCCAGCCCCACGACTGCGGCTTTGACGATGACGATGGCTTTGAAATCACTCCCGCGCCGTCGCTCGTGCTGGGCGCGTGGAATGGCGGGAGCGAGGGCGCGGCGCCCACGCCGGCCTGCCGCGCCCTGTCCGCGCCCACGCCCGTCGCCCCGTCCCACCCCGCCCAACACTGGCCGATCACGTACGGGGGTGGTGGTGGCGGTGGTGGTGGTGGTGGTGGCGGCCGCGGCGCCCCCCAACCACGGCCCGCCCCCCGTCCTCGCGCCGCCGCCCCGCGCGGCCTCGGCCGGGGCCGGCCTGCCGCCCCCGCCCGCACCAAGCCGCGCGTGCCGGCCAATGCAGGTGACTGGCGGTGGCGGGAGAGTAGAGGGGGAGGGAGTCGGGAGACAGTCACTGACCCCCTCCCTCCCACCACAGTTCCCTCCCGCGCCCACAACGCGGGCCCGGTCGACATCTTTGGCGGCCTGCTGCACGGTCCGCGCCATTGATGAAGGGGGGGGGAGGGGTGGGCGGGCGCTGCGAAGAACTGCGCGCCGCTGTCGCCGCGCCGCCGCCCCCGCCCCCACTCCTCCGCCCGCCATGCCGCCTCCCTTGCCGCGGCGCCCGCCCCTCTCGCGCACTGCCGGCACCCCGCCGTCCACCAGCGGCCGCGCCGCGGCCCCGCGCCCCCCGCGCGCCGACCCATCCCGCGGCCCGCCGCGCGGTGTGCCGCCCGCGTTTTACGATGCACCCTCCCGCGGCAGCTACGACTACCCGCCGCCGTCGACCGCGCGCGCACCGCCGGGCGGCGGCGGCGGGCGGCCGCCACCGCCGACGGGCGGCGGCGGCGGCGACGGCGGCGTCTCCAACCTCACAAAGGCCTTTGTCGCGGGCGCCTTTGTCGTCGGCATGGGCACGGGCGTGTGGTTCAACTCCGAGGCGACGCTCACGCCGTCGAACGTCGCGTCGACGGAGCTCATCGACCGCAAAACCCCAAACTCCGAGGTCTGCATGGCCAACGGCTACTCCTCCATGGTCTTCGACCAGCGCATCTTCGTCTCGTTCAACCCGTTCAACGTGTACGTGACGCAGCCCGAGGTGAAGCCGGGGTGCGTCGTGCGGCGGTCCAACATCGGGCTGCTGGAGCGCAAGGCGCTCGTGACCGCGCCCGAGGTCGCGGCGTGCACCAAGAACATGAACACGTTTGCGTTTGTGGGCGACCTGGACGGGCAGCCCGAGGTCGCGTGCGTCTACCATTCGGAGGACGCGGAGAACCAGTTTTTGAAGGACCCGAAGCGGTCGGCGCTCGAGGCGCGCAGCAAGATGGCGCAGGGGGGCGGGTGACGAGGGTGGTGGCGGAGGTGGCGCGTGTGTGTAGGGTGGGTGACTGCGAGCGCGGCCAGCCGCCGGGCGCTGCCACCGTCAAGCCCTACATTGCCGGCGGTTGGCGCGTCCCCGCCCCAATGGGCCGCCCGGGCCTCTCCGTCGCGCTCATTGCCCTCGCCGCGGCGCTCGCCCGGGCCGCGCCGCGCCCGTACGCCGACCCGACGCCCGCCGAGGGCGGCCGCGTCGTGCGCGCTTCTGTCAACGTGTCCGTCTCCCGTGTCGCCCCGGATTGCCACCGTAAGACTCGCGTGGAGCGTTGAGATGGGGCGATCGGGCGGCGGCGAGCCCCGCGCGGGCGCCGTCGGGCATCCCGGGCACACCTTCCCCCTCTCACTCTCCTCCAGTCCGCACCGCGTTCACCGTCAACGGGAAATTCGGCCTGCACACCATTGAAGTGCACCGGGGCGACGTGCTGGACGTGGAGCTCATTAATTCGATTCCTCCTGATTACCCCGACACCGACGACGCCGGCGTCACCCTCCACTGGCACGGCCTCTCCCTGACCGGCTCCGACTACTGGTACGACGGCGTCCCCTACTTGACCCAGTGTCCGGTGCCGCCGGGGTCCAAACAGCGTATCCGGTTTCGCGTCGACGACGGGCCGGGCGTGTTTTGGTTTCACTCGCACGTCGGCCTGCAGTCGTCCGACGGGCTGGCCGGCGTGTTGATTGTGCGGCCGCCGCGCGGCGCGAGCGACGCGGCGGCGGGCGTGCCGAGGCACGACCAAGAGGTCGTCGTCTCGATCGGCGACTGGTGGCACTCGCCCGGCGCCGCGCTCGCCTTCCCCATCGGGCGTCCGTTTGACCAGCGCAAGCAGACAAATGCTACGGGGGCGTATTGGTGGCCGGACGTGCCGCAGGCGGTGCTGGTGAATGGGCGGGGGGTCGCTTCGGACTGCGCGCCGCTCCCCTACCTCTCCAACGCCACCATCGCGTGCGCCCCCAAGGTCGCCTGGGTCGCGCCTGGGCGCCTGGGCGCGGTGGCGTCCCCGGGTGCGGCCGCGGCGTCGCCCGGGTGCGCGCGCACCAATTTCACCGTCGCCCCGGGGTCGACGATTCTCTGGCGCGTCGTGAACGTCGGCTCCCTCATGGACCTCTCCTTTTGCGTCGACGGTCACGCGCTGACCGTCGTCGCGGCGGACGGGGTGCCGGTGGCGCCCTACACGTTGGGGCGGGGCGCGTGCGCGGACCTGAACCTCGGCCAACGCCTCGACCTGCTGATGACCGCGACGAGCGCCCCGGGCGCGTACTGGGTGTCGGCGCTGTCCAACTACCGGCCCGCGTCGCCCAACGGGTACGCCGTGTTGAAGGTGGTGGCCGCCGGCGCCGACCCGCCCGCTCTGCCCTCGACCCCCGCGCCCCAAACCGGCGCTGTCCCGCCCTGGGACGTGGTCGCACTCAACGCGCTGAAAATGCCGGGCTGGCTCGCGGGCAACGCCGAGCCGCCGGCCGGCGTCGACCCCGCGCTTGCGGTCGCCGGCGCGCCGTGGACCACCGCCGCCCCACCGCGCTCCACCCGCTTCGTGTACGTCAACAACACGCAACCGTTCCTGCCGACGGGGCAAGTGCGGTGGGCGCTCAACCAGGTGGTCGCCTCGGGGCCGCCGGCGTGCGGGGCGTATGCGCAAACAGTGGCGCGCGCGGGCGCGGCGGCGGTCGAGGCCGACGCCCGCCTGACCGACGCCAAGGGGCCCGCCGCCGACGTCGGCACCTCGCTCGGCGTGCAGGAAGCGGGGGAGGAGGAGGGGCCGGTGTACGTGTACGGGCGGCGCGGCGCGTCGCTCCAAACGCTGGCGACGCCCGTCGTCGGGCGGCAAGTCGTCCTGCTGGACGAGGGCGACGTCGTCGACGTCGCGATCCAGAACTTGGCCCCCTTTGTCAACCAGGGCAACGTGTCCCGGCCGGACGACGCGCCCAAGGCAAGGGGCAGGGGGGGGAGGTGGCGCGGCGGCTGAGAGCCGGCGCGCGGCGCCCACCCTCCCCTCCCCTCCCCCTCTCCCCACAGCGCGGCGAGCAGCACCCCTTCCACCTGCACGGCCACCACTTCTGGCTCCTGGGCACCGGCGACGGCGCCTGGTCCGACGCGGACCGCGCCAGGTTGAACTACGCCGACCCCCCCCTGCGAGACACGGCCACCCTGCCGCGCGACGGCTGGCTCTTCTTCCGGTTCAGGGCCGTGGCCGGCGTGCACTTGATGCACTGCCACTCGGTGCTGCACCTGTACATGGTGGGAGGGAGGGAGGGAGGGGGCGGGGTGGGTGTGGCGGCTCGGGTTTGCGGCGCGCGCGCCGACCGACCCTCTCCTCCGCCTCCCCCTCCCAGGGCCAAGCGCTCACCTTTGCCATCGCGCCCTCCAACATGACCCTCCCGCCGTCCACCCTGCCCTCCTGCCCGCGCAAGTGCACCGCGGCGCAGGCGCCGTGGGACCAAGCGATGGTGGAAGGGCGCTACGGGCCCTCCTCTGGCTACGACATCGGCCCCACCGCCCAACTGGGGAGCGTGGACGCCGGCAGCGACGGCGGCGGCTCCATCGCGCCGGGCGCCGGGGGCGAAGGGGTGAAGAGCGGGTGAGGGCGAGAGGGGCGCGGCGTGCGCGCGCGTTCTGCAAATCACCCGTCACCCCCCACCCCCTCGCTTCTTCTCCCGCTCCACTTTCTCCATCTTGCGCATGATGGCCGTCGCCACGTTGAACGTGCCGCCCGTCGCCACCCCGCACGCGCCGCACGCGCCGCCGTGCGCCGGGTTTGCGTGGCGGCGCAGCGCGCACTGCTCGCAGAAGTAGTGCCCGCACCGGGTGACGACCGGGTCGGATGTCGGGCCCCAAGGCTCTTTGCAGAGCAGGCAGGCGAACGGGAGCCCGTCGTCGGCCGGGGCGGCAGCGGCGGCGGCCGCGGCCTCCGGGTCGACCTTCGCCAGCCATTCCGCCTCGCGCTCCGCCGCCGCCTTGTCCCGCGCGGCGGCCCCAGCTTCCCACTCGGCGTCCACCTTCCAGCCGGCAGCGAGGTCCCCGCGGTCGTGCATGAACTTGCAGGAATCGCCAAACCCGCAGTACCCGGTCTCCCGGTAGTCTTTGCACACGTCGGGCGCGTAGTCGACGCGCACGGTGACCCGGGCGGACGTGGAGGCGCGCAGGGGGCCGGCGGCGGTGGTGGCCTTGGCGTTTTCGGGTTCGCGGCGAAACGCGGCCGCGTGGTCTGTGTAGCCGCGGGCGCCCTTGTACGTGGCCGCCCCGTCCCCGCCTCCCGCTCTGGCAGCTGCACTGGCCTCCAGGTTGGCTTCCCGCACCGCGCGCGCGTCCCGGTCGGGCGCGGTCTCGGTCTCCAGCGTCGCGGTCGCCAAATCGTCCACCCCCGATTGCCGCGCCCGGTCGGACGCGTACCGCACGGGCGCAATGGCGTCCCGTGAGGCGCCGGCGCGGCCACCAAAGGCGAGCGCGCCGCTCGGCGGAGGCGCGCGCGGTTTCTTGGCGGCGACCGCTGCGCCGCCCTCGCCGTCGCTGGACGACGACGCCTCCCGGCGGCGCAGGTTGGCGCGCGCGCCGCGGCCGCGGCCGCGGCCGCGGCCAGAGGGAGGGGGGGCGTCGCCCATGCGCGAAGAGTGACGGCGAGCAGCAGCGAGCCGCGGGACAGCGCCCCATTCGGGCCCGCACCCCGCGCTATGCGCCGTGCCCGGCGAGTGCTGGTCCGCGCGGCGGCGGCGGCAGCAGAAGCCGGAGCAGGGGCCGCGCCGCGGCGTGCGCTCGCGACGCCCGCGGCCGGCGGCGGCGGCGGCGGCTCGACACGCGGGGTGAGGACTCAGGGAGTGCCCACAGATCGACGGGGCTGACAGCGGGCGCGATGGCGTCTGCCGCCGCGGCCGCCGCGCGTGGCACGACCTCCCTCCCCTCCCCTTCCCTCCTCACAGCCCGTCTCCTACCTCTCGCTCGCCCTCACCATGGCCACCGGCGCCGGCGTCGTCGCCTACTACGACTACATGAAGCAGCAGAAGCTGCGGTCGGCGGCGGCGAAGGGCGCGGTGGCGGCGGGGAGCGCGGCGATCGGGGGCGCGTTTGATTTGGTCGACTCGACGGGCGCCCCCTTCACCCACGACTCGCTCAAGGGGCGGTGGACCCTGCTCTACTTTGGATTTACACACTGCCCGGACATCTGCCCGGACGAGCTCGAGAAGGTGGGGGAAGCGGTGTCGTCGCTCGAGGCGAGGGGCGTCGCCGTCACCCCCGTGTTCGTCTCGCTCGACCCCTCCCGCGACACGCCCGCCATCGTGGGCGCGTACGCCCGCGAGTTTCACCCGCGCATGGTGGGCGTCACGGGGACGAGTGAGGAGGCGGTCAAAAGGGCCGCGCGCGCGTGGCGCGTTTACTACGCGAAAGCCGGCGTCTCCGGCGCCGACCCCGGCGACTACCTCATCGACCACTCGATCATCACGTACCTTGTCGACCCTGCGGGGCGGTTTGCCACCTTTTTCGGCAAGAACGCGAGCGCGGGAGAGGTCGCCGACGGCGTTGCGGCGCGCGTCGCCGAGTGGAAAGAGGGAGGAGAGAAGGGCGGCGGCACACAAGACTAGTGGAAGAGAGAGGCCCGCGCGTGTGACTCGTTTTGCAGGCCGCGCGGCCCCGCCCCCGCCCCACCGCGCGCGCCGACCGACCCCAACAACGCCCCACCCCTTTTTTCCTCCTCCTCCCCCCTCCCTCAAAACACCGTGTACGCAGCCGTCGCCGCCGCCGTGTTGTCCGCCAGCAGAGCAGCAACCCGCGCGGCGGTCGCGGGCGGGTCGAGGTCGGTGGGCGCGAGCGCGTGGCCCAGCACGCCCGCGAGCGCGGCCGCGAAAAATTTGTCGACCGCGTCGAGCACCGCCGCCGCCGCCTGCCGCCCCCGCCACGCGGCGGTCGCCCCTTCTTGCGCGCTCTCTTGCAGTACCTCCACGTAGTCATACACTTGGGCGGCGGTGAAGTCCCAGAGGCCGCGGCCGAGCGCGGCCGACGCGCGCGCGTCGAGCGCGCGCGCGACGCCGAGCAAGACCTCTTCCAAAGCTTCGAGCGCGGGCGCCACGCCGGCCGCCACCGCGGCCGGACTGGCACTGCTGCCATGCTCGTCCAGCACGGCGCGCACGCAGCGGCCGGGCAGGCGGAAGACGGCGGCGGCGAGCCGCGCGGCGGCCGCGGTGACCGCGCCGCCATACTCGCAGCGCAGCTCTTTGACCAACTGGGCCAGTTGCGCTCCCAGCGCCGGCGCCCCGGGCCCCACGCGCCCATTGGCGGCCGCCAGCGCGGCCGCCCGGTCGGGCGACGGCGACCGCGCCCTCGACCGCGGCGACGGCGGGTCGCGCCCGTCGTCGCCCTCGGCCCACGCCGCCAGCAGGCGCTCGGTTTGGGGGGCGACGACCAGCAGGCGGCGCAGCGAGTTGAGGAGGACGGCTTCGTGGGGCGCGACGGTCAAGCCGGCCGCGCCGCCCGGGGGGGGGGCCGACCACTTCCAGCGGGCCGCGACGCGCGGCGCGCCCCGCGTGGCGGCCGCCTCGCCGGGCTCCCGGGCGCGCGCGCCCATGGTGCGCGGGTGGGCGGCCCGGTCGCGGTCGTCGTCGTCGGTCGGCGCGTCCCTGCCCGCCGGCACGCGCGTCAGGCCGCACTGCCTCGACACCGCCCCCGTCGCGGCCCGCAGCGCGGCACAGACAGCGCCTTCGACGTCGGGCGCAAACGCGGGCCAGTAGCGCACGACGCGCTCGTAGCGGCCGACTTCGCCGGCGGCCAGCGCGAGGAGCTCGTCAACCACCGGCGCGACGCCCGCGCCGCCGCCGCCGGCGCCGCCGGTGGCAGCCGCCGTCGCCACCGTGGCCGCTTCCAGAGCGGCGCACCGCGCCACCAGCGCGTCCCTCGACCCGCGGATCCACGCGCGCACGTGCGGCCCAAACACGGCCAGCGCGTCGAGCGACCCCGGGTGGCCGGCGGGCGGGAGCAGGTTGTGGTAGGCCAGAAACTCTTGCTGGCGGCCGACGGCGACGAGGAGGTCGACGACAGGGACGAACGGTTCGGGCGGTGGGTGCGCCGCGAGCACGGCGGCGAGGCGGGCGCCGTAGAGCGCCCCATACTCGGCCGCCGCCAGTTGGGGCAGGTTGATGCAGGCGGGCAGGACGGCGGCGTCGTGGATGGCGAGGTCGTTGCCGAGTTCGGAGCGGAGGGCCGACGCGAGGGCTTCGAGGCGGCCGTACGCGCTCGCGGCGGCTTGCTCGTCGCCATCGTCCGCGCGCGCCGCGGTGAAAGGGGGCGCGGCGGAATCGCACGCCGTCTCGAGCGCCGCATAGCGGCGCACGGCCGCCGCGCGGAAGCGCGCGGCCAGCCACGCCGTGTCGCCCGGCGCCAGCGCGTGCGCCAGGATGCCGCACAACTCCACCGCGGGCAGCAGCGCGGGCGCGGGCACGACGGGGGCGGCGCCGCCGCCCTCGAGCACGCCGCCGGGGGCGTCCTCGGCGAGCGAGTGGTAGGCCTCCAGGGAGGCGCCCAGGAGGGCGACCGAGTCCCGCTCGACGGCGGCGAGCAGGGCGCGCTCGGCGGGGAGGAGCGAGGCGGCGGCGGCGGCGGCTTCCAGGGGCGCGAGGAGGGCGGCCAGCGCGTCGAGGCAGTAGGCCGTCGCGGTGGCCCGCCCGCGCGCCACGACCCAGGCCGCCGACGCGAGCGCGACGTACGTGTCGCGCACGCCGTACGCGGCCGCAAAGGAGGTCAGGAGCCAGGCCCACTCGCCTTCCACAGTGAGCCGGCGCGGGCCGCACGCTTGGGCGGTCCGTGCGGCGGCGTGCACGGCATCGTACACGTCCCACGCCGTCACCGAGTTGACTGAACGGCCACCACCCGCCGGCGCGGCGGCCGGGGAGCCGCGAATCGGCGCCTCGACGATGACCGTTGTTTCCGCCGTCCCGATCCGCGCCGCGAGTTTGAGGTGGCCGTAGCGCACGCCCGTCGGGTCGACCAGGGTCACCCACCGCTTGCCCACGCACGCGTCGGTGGCGGCGGGGGCGTGCGCGCGGCCGAGCAAGGCGCGCAGGCCACGGCGGCGCGACGCGTCGTCGCCGCCGCCGGCGCCCAGCGGCGAGTCCAACCCCATCACCCCCCCGGGGTCGTCCGCGCACGACCCCGCCGCGCGCCACACGTCGGCGACGGGCACGACGCCGGTGGCCAGGACGGTGGCGGCGGGGTCGCCCGCGGCGACGACATCGACGATCAAGTCGTCGTCGACGTCGTCCGGCCCCACCTCCAGTACGTCCCCCCCCGGCGCCCTCCCGTCGCCGTCGACGCACGCGACGGCGGCGTCGGCGACGGCCCAGGAGGACGGGCGGAGGCGGACGAGGAGGGCGGGCTGGCCGAGCGCGGTCGCGGCGGCGGCCGCCGCCGCGCCGCCGCGCAGCGGCGACGCGCCCCCGCGCGCCGTGCCCCGGCGCCCGCCGTCGCCGCCGCGCAAGTCGGAGCAGGCCAGGCGGCCGGCGACGACCTTGACGACGGACCGGCGTTCGACCTCGGGGCGGAAACCGACGGCGGGGAGGGGGCCGGGCTCAGAGTCGTCCCACGCCAGGGACGCGCCCGAGCCGAGGTGAGGGTTGGTGGCGTCGTCGTCCACCGGTTTCAACAAGAGCCCGTCAAAGCCAAACGCGTCCTTGAGGAGCGCGCACCCGTCGGCGAGAAACGGCGCGGCGTGCGGGTCGCGCTCGCCTGCGGCGGCGAGGCAGACCTGCCAGCAGGCTTCGTAGGCCAGGAACCGGATCCAGCCGTCGCGGCGGCCCAGTTTGACGGGGGCGGGGGCGCCAGGCAGAGGAGGGGCGGCCGTCGCGGGCGACGCGGCGGTCGCGGGCGGCGCGAGCGCGAGCGCGCCGGCGTCGGACGGCGCGCGGCCGCCCACGCCAAACGCGGCGGCCGCTGCAGCCGACGTGGGCGGCCGCGAAAGGGCGTGTGTCGCCGTCGGCGGCCGCGTCAGCGCGCGGAGGTGGACCGCGTCGGCCGCGCGCGCGCCGTGCTCCAGAGGGGCGGCCGACGTCGTGCGGTCGCTCAACCTGGCTTGGCCGGGCGCCAACGCGGGCACGTGGCGCGCCACGCGCGCGTGCGCGGTCGCGAGCGCCGCGGCGAGCGCAGGCGCCGCGCCGCCGCGGCGCGCCTCGCCGCCGTGCGCGCCGGCGGCCAGCGCGCCGGGGCGCAGCGACTCGATGAGGGCGCTACCGTTGTCAGGCTGAAGTAGGGATGGCGGGACAGGAGGTTAGGGCGGGACGAGGAGGGAGGAGGCACGGCCGTTGTTGAGCGGCGCGCGGCGACGCCGCGCCCGCCGCGCCGCCCGCAACGCCTGGCCCTCATCCCTCTCTCTCTCGTGCTCTCACCGTGTCGTGGTCGCGCGCGGGCGACCCGTCGGACGGCGCGGACGCGGGCCAGGGCTCGGCCTGGGGGGGGGAATGGGGGGGGAGCGGGCGGGGGTGGGCGCGGGCGGCCAACAGACGCACCGCCGCCCATCTCTCTTCTCTCGACGCAACCCCCGCGGCATCAGCTTGCCCTCGTGGGGCGGGCGCACGGCGAGCACGGCAGGTGGCGCGCCACATGGCGCGCGAGTGCAGATGCGCATGCGGGTGGGGCGCCCGCGCGCCACCCGCCCCATTTTTCGCGCGCATTGCGTGCCCCACGGCACGCCAACATCGTATCCACCCCCAACCACCACCGCAGACTCACCCACTTGGGCGCTTTCAACCCCGCGCCGAGCGCGCCGCCCGCGCGGTCGGGGGACGCGCCTTTGTCGGGCGACCGGCGTCCCGCACGACGCACGGGCATGGTCGAAGGGGGGAGGGGCGGGGAAGGCCGGGGCGTGCTTGTGCGCGGGAGAGTGGGGAGGAGCGTGCGCGGGAGGCGTGCGGCACTCCGGGGCCGCATGCGGCCGCCGCCCGCGGCAGCGCGCGTCGGACCGTGCGCCGCGCCCCCGATGCGGCGCCTGGCGCGGTCGCTCGACCGCCTGCGCGGAAGGCGCGCAGGAGCGCGTGCAGCTCCGGCCTCGGCTGCCGGCGCCGCCTCCACCACCGACCTGTGGGCCGATGTGACGGCCGCAGCGACGGCAGCGCGCGCCGCGGGCGCCCTATTCAAAATCGACACCGCTCCGCGCGCTCTCGACGACGGCGGCTGGCGCTTCGTGCTGCGCGTGGCGACCGCGCTGAAGGCCAAGGACGAGGATGGGAAGAAAAAAAAGGGCGGTGGTGGCGGCGCCGCCCCGCCCCGCCCCTTCAACCCGTTCCTGCCGCCCGACCCGCGCCTCGTCGTCCGCGCCCTCCCCCCGTCCCACGCCCTGCTCCTCAACAAGTTCAACGTGGCCGACGGCCACGTTCTGGTGGTGACGCGGGCGTTCGAGGCGCAGGAGGCGGCGCTGACGGAGGGCGACGCGGCGGCGACGTGGGTCGCGCTGACCGCGGCGCCGGGGCCGGGCGGCGGCCTGGCTTACTTCAACCGGGGGCCAGAATCGGGGGCCAGCCAGCCGCACAAGCACGTGCAGGTGGTGCCGCTGCCGCTGATGGAGGGAGGGGGAGAGGGGGGTGAGGGCGGCGACGCGCGCGCCCCTTTCGAGCCGTCCGCCCTGGCCGCCGTCGCGGGCGCGCCACCCTACCAAGTCGAGCCCGTGCGGTCCCTGCCGGTGCGCGCGTTCGCGGCGGCGATGCCTGCCGACCCCGAGCCGCGCGCTCTCGCCGGCTGCCTCGCCCGCCTCGCCGCCGCGTGCGGCGTGGCGAATGCCGCGGACACGACGACCTCCTACAACCTGCTCCTCACGCCGCGCGTCGCGATGGCCGTGCCGCGGCGCGCGGCGCGCGTCGGCCCGCTCGGCGTCAACGCGGTCGCCTTTGCCGGCTCCCTCCTCGTCCGGTCCGAAGCCGAGCTGGCCTACATCGAGGCCCGGGGGCCGTGGGACGTGCTGCGGGACGCGGGCGTGCCGTGGGAGGGGTGAGGGGGGGGGCGGAGAGGCGGCGCGGTTCTCGGTTCGGTGTGGCACGGCGGCGGCGGCGGCGGCGGCAGTGCCCCTCTCTCACATCTCTCCCTCGGCCGATGTCCATCATGGATGCCAAGCGCGGCCCCAAGCTGGGCGACGCCGCGAGCCTGTGAGGAGGGGAGGAGGAGGGCACGGCGCGCCCGCCGATGCGCGCGCGCGGCCGCCCCCAATCCCCTCTATCTCCACAGCTGGAACTTCACGCCGTCCCCCGGCTGGACCAAGGAGGAGGCCGCCACCCTGAAGCTGTGCCTGCTGGCGTGCGGCGTCGGGCGGTGGGTCCAAATCCAGGCGTCGGGGCTGCTGCCGGGCAAAATGGTGCAGCAGCTGAATGGGCAAACGCAGCGCCTGCTGGGGCAGCAGAGTCTGATGGCGTACACGGGGCTGCAGGTGGAGAGAAGGAGAGAGGAGAGGGGATTGGATGGGGGTGGGGGCTGCGGTTGGCCGCCCTCACCGCCCTCACCACCTCTCTCTCATCAGGTCGACATCGACCGCATCCGGGCGGACAACGAGGCCCGGGCCGGCCCCGGCGTCGAGCGCAAGGGCGGGCTGATCATTAAAGGAGGCCCCGCGCCCACGAAAGCGGTGCGCGACGAGTGGCAGGCAGCGGCCAAGGCCAAGTACGGGCTCACGCCCGAGCAGGCCGCCGAAGTCGCGGCCGAGTTTGGGGCCGCGGTCGCCGACGCGGCCGCGCGCGCGCCGCGCGGGCCGGCGCTGGCCACGTCCGACGCGGCCGCGCTGCCACGCGCGGGCAAGCTGGCGCTGCTGGCGAGGCTGCACGCGCGGGCGGGGGAGCTGGGCGAGGCGCTGCGGCGCAAGGTCGAGGAGGAGGAGAGCGGGGGGGCGGGGCCGTCGGCGGCTGCCGGGCCGCCGCCGCCGGCAGCTGCCGGGCCGTGGGCCGCGCCTGCCCCGGCCCCGGCCCCGGCCCCGGCCCCGGCCCCGGCCCCGCAAAAGAAGAAGCGGGCGCCGCCCGCAGCCACGCCGCGCGGCGGCAAGGCGCGCAAGCCGCGCACCGCGGCGGCGGCGTCCCCGCCGCCCGCCGCCGCCACCACGGACGCATCCATCGACACCGTCGTGGCGATGGGGTTTCCGCGGGTCAAAGCGGTGGAAGCGCTCGACGAGGCGCGCGGCGACGTCGCGGCCGCGCTCGAGTGGCTCTGCGTCAACTGCATGTGATGATTTGGTTAGGGGGGGAGAACGAACGCGCGCATGTGACCCGTCGGAGCTGTTTTTGGGGCGCGGCGAGGGTGTGGGAAGCAAAAAAAAGAAAAAAAGAAAATTGTCTTTCATACGGCCTCCGGGGATCGATCCCGGTTCTTGATCGTGGGAAGATCATATTCTACCATTGAACTAAGGCCGTGCTTGGATGGGAAGTTTGAATTTCGGACGGTCTATCATCGACGTTTGTTTTTTCATGGGTGCTCACAGTTCTCCCCCACCCCCACAATTCCCCTCCCCTCCGCCCCTTGTCAGTTCGACGCACCAGTTGCCCTGGTCCAGGAACGCGGCGCCGGCAGAGACCCCCGCCACGCCGGAGACCCCCGCGAGGGCGTCGGCAGCCAGTTCGCCCTCTGCGTAGCAGTGGTAGAAGCGGAACGCGACGGGCGGCGCTTGGCGGTGGCGGCCCGGCGGCGGCGCGCCGCCACCGGGCCGCCCGCGCCAGCCGGGCGGCTCGTGCCAGGGCACCAGGAAATCCCCGCGCTCCCCTCCCGCCACCGCCACCCACCGCGCCGCCCGCGCCGCGTCCTTGCCGTCCGGCTGGACCGTGGCCCACGCGGTGATGAGGGCGGCGCCGCCGGGGGCGAGGAGGCGGGCGAGGGCGGTCACGAGGGACTGGCGCCGCGCCCGGGACGCGAGGTGGTGGACGACCGCGATGCACAGCACCCCATCAAACCGTCCCTGCCGCAGCGGCAGCGCCAGGCCGTCGCCGGCGGCAACGTCCGACCGCCCGCCGCGGCGCGCCGCCGCCGCCGCGAGCCCGCCGCACGGCTCGACCCCCACCGCGAACCCGCGCCCCGCCAGGCCCAGGTACTTGCCGTTGCCGCAGCCGACGTCGGCGAGCAGGGGGCGGGGGCCGCGGGCGGCCAGGAAGGACGCGACCTGGGGCCACACAGCGACCCGAGTCGCGTCGAAATGGTGCGCGATGCGGTCGTAGACGGACGCGACGAACCCGTGTTCAAGAGTGGTGGCGCCGGACGCGCCGGCCGCCGCGGCGGCGACCGCGGCGGTCCTGGCTGCCGCCTCGCGCGCCGAGTCGCGCGCGGCCGCTTCCTCCTTGTCCGCCTTGGCCGCCGCGTCCCGGGTCTTTCCCGGGCCGCCGCCTTGCGAGTCGCACACAGAGGCGTACGGGCAGGCGCAGACGGGGGGGGTGCGCAGGGAGCGCACGGTGATGCTCACCCGCCGCGCGCGGTCGGTCCCGCGCCGAATCCGGTGCTCCCACGCCAGGCGCGCCTCCCCAGTCAACACCAGCAACGACCTTGGCGGCAGCCACAGGGTGACGTGGCTCCGCCGGCGGCATTCAGGGCGCGCAAACTCGAGCGGCGCGCCGCCGCCGAGCGAGAGCGCGGCGATCGAGTCGCCGAAGGCGGAGTGCGTGTCGATGTGGGCTGGCAGGGCGCCGGATGGCGGGTAGTCGTTGACGGTGACCTGGTCGGCGGCCGGCGGCGCGCCGGGGGCGGCGGCGAAGCGCGCAATCACGGCGGCGAGCGCGGGGCCGGGGGGAGGGGCCTCTTTCGCCTCCCCAGCCCCTCTTGTCGCATAATCAAACGCACGCACATAGTGCGCGACGCGGCGCTTGGCGAGCTGGGCCCAGGCGGCGCCGGCGCCGAGTTCCGCGAGGAGGGCCTGGGGGAGAAAAAAAAGGGGGTCGGTTGCGCCGCCGCCGCCCGGTCCACCACCACGCGCTCGCGCATTCTCTCACCTGCTCCTCGGCGGGCGTCACGAAATCCAGGAGCAGGGTCGCGCCTGGCGGCGGCGGGCGCGGCGGCGGCGCCTGCGGCGGCGGCGCCGGCGGCGGTTGGGGCTCGCCCATCGGGCGCCGCCCGCGGCGAGGCGCGCGGACGGCGCGCGGGCGGGCCGAGTTGTGCGTGGTGGCTGCGCTGGCCACACTCTTCGCCCGGCATCGCTGCACGCCGCGGCCTCTGGGGCGGCGATGCCCGCCTGGCCCTCGCCCGCCCTCAGAGCGTCCTTGGGCCCGTCCTGGGCGGGGTGCGCGGATAAACCGTTCTACCACCCGTCGCCGCCGTCCGGCTGGGTCAACGACCCCAACGGCGTCTGCTGGGCGCCCGACGGCGCCCTCCACACATTTTTCCAGCACGTGGAAGGGTCGGCGGATTGGGGCTGGGCGTGCGCGTGGGGGCACGCTGTGAGTGAGGACTGTGGTGCGTGGGCGCCGCGGCCCGTCGCGCTCCGCCCGACGCCGCGCGGCCCGGACGCCGCGGGCGCGTGGTCGGGCTGCCTCGTGCTGCCAGAGCCCGGGGCCAACCACCCGCCCACCATCCTGTACACGGGCGTCGGCCTGCGCGGCGGGGAGGTGGACGAACGGTCGCCGCCCGTGCCGCCGCACGCCGACCTCGGCCTGCCCGCGGTCGAGGTCCAGTGTGCCGCGGTGGCGACGGAGGATGGTGGCTTGGACGCGTGGACGAAATTGGGGGAGCTCGTGATCGAGCACGCGCCCGAGCTCGAGGGCGCGGCGCTTCGACCGGCCGCCCCGGCGACCGCGCTGGCCCCGCACACCTGGGCCGGCTTCCGCGACCCTTTTGTCACTCACGCCCGCACCCCCACCGAGCCCTGGCGCCTGCTGCTGGGCAGCGGCACAGGGGGCAACGGCGCGGTGCTGGTGTACGAGTCGACGGCCGACGCGCCGGCCACCCCCGCGTGGCGCTTTGCCGGCTTTGCCACCACGGGCGCCCCACGCCCCACCATCGACCTGGGCTGCATGTGGGAGTGCCCGTTCATGGTGCCAGTGCCCGAGTGGGACGACGGCGGCGACGCGCGGGGGGGGGGGGAGAGGGCGTGCCTCGCCGACGAGTCGCTGCCGCGCCCGCCGCCCCCCGGCGACCCCAACGCCCACCTGCACCAGGGCCGCGTGCTGCTGGGCGTCAGCCCATTCATGCGCGAGGGCGTGCGCCCGTCGACGCCGACGTGCGTGTTTGTCGGCGCGCTCGACGCGCGCGGCCGCCTGCCGCTCGACGCGCCCGACACGGTCGGGCCGCTGCTGCTGGATTTGGGCGACATCCTGTACGCCGCCACCGCGGCGCGCCCGGTGGCGGTGCCGCCGGCGGCCGAGGCGCCTCCCTCGCTCCGCCGCCCGGTCGACGACGGGCGCCCTCTGATCCTGGCCTGGCTCCAGGAAGAGAAACGCGACCCCGGCGTCGACTATGCAGGCTGCCTCTCGCTGCCGCGGCGGCTCTGGCTGCGGCCGGGGTCGTCGACGCTCTGCCAGGCGCCCGACCCGGGCGTCGCGCTGCTGCGGGTGGGCTCCGGCGTCGCCACGCCGACCCTGATCGCGCCGGCTGGGACCGCGGTGGAGCTGCCGGGGGCGGCGGGCGCGGCGACGGACCTCCTCATCACTCTGCGCCGCGACGGCGAGCGCCGCGCGCGTGCCACCGCCATCCTCCTCCGCCCCTGGCTCCACGACGGCCCCGAGACGAAGGGCGTGCCCGCCACGGCCGCGGTCGTCGTCGACTGGGAGGCGCGGACGCTGGGCGTCGACTATTTTGGAGAGACGGAAGGCGACAGCCGCCCGCCCGTGTGGGCGTCGCGGCTCAAGACCGCCGGCGGCCCCGCGCCCGACCTGCTGGCCCCGGACACCGCCTCCATCAAGCTGCGCATCCTGGTCGACCACTCCGCGGTGGAGGTGTTTACGGGGGGCGGCGCGGCGCTCGCGACCCGGGTCTATCGATCCGGGCGCGGCGCCCCCACCCCCGACGCCGCCCCCTACCTCCTGGCCGCCGACGGCGGCGACGCGGTCGCGGCCGACGTCACCGCGTGGCGCATGCAGCCGTGCTGGCAGGTCGAGGAAGGGCGGGAAGAGGGGGGAGAGGGGTGAACGGCGCCGGCCCCTGATCGCCCGTCAACACCACACGCACACCCCGCGAATCATCCGCCTCTCTGCCCCCTACGCCGCCGCCGCCACCACGCCGGCCGCCGCGGCCGCGACCGCGGCGGCGGGCGCGGCGCGCGTCGCAAACACTAGTCCGACCGCCGCGGTGAGGAGCGTCAGCGCGCCCGCCTGGTGCGCCGACCCCAGGGACGGCGGCACGTGCGTGAGTAAAGTCGCGACGCCGAGGGTGGCCTGCGCGGCCGCGACCGCGGGCAGGGCCGCGAGCGCGACCGCCGCGCCGCGCGGCAGCGCGCGCGACCGCGCCGCCGCCCACACGCCAAACGTGGCCACCAGCGTCGTCGCCGCCAGCGCGCGGTGGTGCAGCTGGGCGACGGCGGTGTCGGAGGTGGCGGCGGTGGCGAGGCCGAGGGCCGCGACCGCGGCCCGATACTCGTCCGGCACCCATTTCCCGGCCATCAGGGGGAACGTGTTGTACGCGCGTCCCGCGTCCAGGCCGGCGACAAAGGCGCCCGACGCGGCGGTGGTGGCGACCACGGCGGCGAGGGGTTTGGCGAGCGCGCGAGCCTTTGCGAGCGCGGCCGCCGCCCCCGCCCCCGCGCCCACCGCCAGCGGCACGGGGAACGCAAGGTGGAGCGCGGACCAGACGAGGATGCAGTAAATCGTGCCCGCGGACGCGAGGTGGGCGGCGAGGCGGGTCGGCGACACGCGCGGCTCGCGGCGGTCGCCCGGCGGCCGCTCCTCCAGGCCCGACCGCACCATCCACCACCCGACCAAGCCTTGACCACCCCCCAGCGCCAGCAGGAGCGCCAGGCGGCGCCCGAGGCGGGGCGTGACCCACCCGCGCGCGGCGAAGAACGCGGCGGGCGCGGCAAACGCGACCCCGAGCGCGCGGCCCCACATGCGGTGCCCCCACTCCATCCAGTAGATGAACTTGAATTCGTCCAGCGTCATGGTCGCGTTGACGAGCCGGAACTCGGGGGACGCGCGGTATTTCCCGAATTCCGCGTCCCAGTCCGCCTCCCCCCTCGGCGGCCGCTCCCCCGCAAACCGCCACTCGGTCATGGACAGGCCGGACCGCGTGAGGCGGGTGAGGCCGCCGAAGACGACCATGGAGAAGGTCCAGGCCGCGCAGGCCGCGAGCCACGCGGCGAGCGGGCGCCGCGCGGCGGCGGGCAGGCCGGCAGCGAGGCCCGCAGAGATGGTCGTGGCAGGGGGCGGGGCAGCTGTCGCCGCGAGGCGCCGCCGGGGCGGCAGGCGGGCGCCCAGGCCTGGGAGAGGGAGGCCGGGGTCGAGGTCGGCGCGCGCGGCGCCACGGCGGCGGGGCGTGGCCCCCACCCTCGACCGCCTCGCCCCTCCCCCGCACGCATGCCCACGCACCCAGCGGCCCTCCTCGAGCGCCGCGCGCCAGCGTCGGCGCGCCGCGCAGCCTGGCGCCGCACCCCGCAGCGGCAAAGCCGCGCCCCAGGGGCGTGCCCGCGGCCGCCGCCCGGGCTGTTGCCAGAAAGGGGAGCGAGCGTGTCCAGGGAGAGGTGGTGGAGGCCGTTGCTGTCGCCGTGCGAAAAGCGATGGCCGCGAATCGCCCCGCAGCCGCGGGCGCCGCCCGGCGGGCCGCGGCGGCCAGCATTGATGCTGTTGGAATGGGCGGCGACGCGGGCGCCGGGTCGCCGCCCGCCCGAGGGGAGCGAGAGAGTGCTCGTTGCGCTGTCGCCGCCGCGGCCGCACTCTCGCCGGCGGCGGCGGCCGCGGCGCCCCTCTCCGTCCTCCACCATGGTCTGCATCCGCCCCGCCACCCTGGCCGACCTTCTGGCCATGCAAAAGTGCAACCTGCTGTGCCTGCCCGAGAATTACCAGCTCAAGGTGAGGGGAGAGGAGGGGGGATGGGGGCTTGGGGTGCGCATGCGGCGTCGCGGGCGCGCCGGCGGGCAAACCTGGGCTCGGTCCTCCGGCGAGGGCTCGAGATCGGGGCGCGAATCGGGCGTCCGACGCCGCGGCGGCCCGACCCAGCCTCAACCCTAATTTGGCCCTCCCGAACCCTCACGAACCGTGCCTCACCCCCCCCCCCCGCCAGTACTACTACTACCACATCCTCTCCTGGCCCCAACTCCTGCACGTCGCGGACGCGGGGCACGGGACGATCGTGGGGTACGTCCTCGCCAAGATGGACGACGAGCCGGCCGCCGGCGCGGCCGCGCACGGCCACGTCACCTCCCTCGCCGTCGCGCGCACCCACAGGCGCCTTGGCGTCGCGTCCGCGCTCATGGCCGCGTCCCACGCCGCGATGCGGGACGTGTTTGGGGCGGCGTACGCGTCGCTGCACGTGCGCGTCGGGAACGCCGCCGCGGTGAGGCTCTACACCAAGACGCTCGGCTACGCCGTGCACGACGTGGAAGCCAAATATTACGCCGACGGCGAGGACGCGTACGACATGCGCAAGGAGCTGGTGCCCGGGGGGACCGCGCGGCGGCCGCGGTCGGGGCGGGGAGGGTGACGGCGCCGCCGCCCTCTTTTCTTTCATGTGTGTGTGTCAATGCTGCTGCACAGGGCCTGCCAACCACCACCCCTCCCTCATCACTCAACCCGCTCCTCTGCCGCGCAGCGCCCGCACGTGAGCCGGCCGTCCGGGTGCGCGGCGACCACCTTGCTGCCCAGCCGGGCCGCGCACGCGGCGCAGGCGCGATCCACGCCCACGCGCACGCAGCGCGCCGCGGCGTCGGCGGCGTCGGCGGCGGCCTGGAGGTGGGACGCGCGGGACAGGCCGCGGACGAGGCTCGCGGCCCGGCGGCGGTGGGTGGTGGCGGCGAGCAGCGCGGCGACCAGGTCGCCCGCTTCGGGCAACGGCGCGTCGTCGGGCAGGACTGCCACGACGTCGCCGCCGTCGAGCGACGCGCCGGGCGCCGCGACGAGCGCGGCTGCGTCGGCGAGCAGCGGCCCCCGCCCGTCCCCGGGGCGCAGGAGCAACGCGAGCAGCGCTGCGTCGCCGGGCGGGCCGCCGCCGGCGGCGCGGGCGGCGGCCAGGTCGCGGCAGGCGAGCGCGAGGGTGGACACGGCGCGGCGCGCGTCGCCCGCGGCGGCGGCGGCGGCCGCGGCTTCCGGCCACAGATCCGCATATCGGCAGGCCTCCTCGATGGATGCAATGTCGACAATGCCCTCGCCCGCAGCCAACAGGCCCCCGAGCGCGGCACGCGCGGGCGCCGCGGCGGCCGCCGCGTCCGGCCGCGCAGCCGCCCACGCGCGCGCCGCCGCCGCTCGCTCCCAGTCGGGTAGCTCGGGCGTGGACGGCGGGCCGGCGGCGGACGCCTCGGCGACGAGGGCGAGGGCGGCTTTCGCTCGCAGCGCGGGCGTCGCGCCCTCTTTTCTCAGCACCACCGCCTCCAGGTACGCGCCCCGGGCCGCCACCTCGCCCTCGGGCAGCAGTCGAAGGCCGGCCTCGGGGTCGATGTCGGCCCGGTCGGCGAGAGCGGCGACCGCGGGATTCGCGCGGCCGGTCGGCGGCGCGCCGAGCACCCACGGCAGCGCAGCCGCCACGTCGGCGACCGCCATGGCCGGATCGGCCAACAGCTTGGCTGCCGCGGTCGCAGCGGCGGCAGGCGCGGCGCCGTCTCCGTCGCCCGCTTCCGCGACCGCGCACGCGGCGACCGAGCGCAACACCCCCAGCGCCGCCCTCACATCCCCCGCCGCGACGTGCACGTCAGCCAGGGCCAGATGGGCGCCGCAGGCCGCCAGGCGGGGGGCGGCGGCGGCGGCGTCGACGGCGGCGTCGGGGTCGGACAGCAGGCGGCGCAGGTCGGAACGCCGGCCGAGCCGCGCCAGCAGAATCGCAGCCAGCGTGTCAGCGGCGGGCGACCGCATGGCCGTCCTAGCCTCCCGGTGGGCGAGCAGCGCGTCCGCGACTGCGGTCGCCGCGGCTGCGTCGGCGTGCGGCGCCACGCCGACGCGCGCGCGCGCAGCCAGGTCGCCGCGCGCGGCGTCGCCCGCGGACGCAGCAGCGGCGGCCGCGACCACCCAGGGGCCAACGTCGTCCGGAAACGCGGGAAAGAGCTCGGCGGGGTCGAGGCAGGCCGCGCCCGCGACCAGCGCCGCGCGCGCCTCGCCCCACGCGCCGCCCGCCGCGAGCGCCATGCCCGCGCTCGCCGCCGCGGCCGCGGCCCAGGCTTCGCCGTCGGCCAAAGCTTCTTCGGCCAACGCCGCGGCGTCGGCAGGGCGGCCGTCGGCCAGGGCGGCGACGACGGCGTCGCGCCTGGCCACAGCGCGCAGCGGCCACACGCACCGCGCACCGCCCGCCAGCAGCGCGCTCCCATCGCCCGACGCGGCCGCGTGCAGGCGCGTGCCCGGGGTGGGAGGGGGGCCGGGGTAGGGCAGGGACGCGAGAAGGGCGCCGGTCGCGGCGCCGAAGAGCGACACGCCCGCAGACCCGGCCGTGGCGACCGCTCCCCCGCCCGCCGCCGCGCACGTCGCGCCCGGCGGCGCGTCAAACGTGACCCCGGGCCCGCGCGGCGCGCCGTCGCCGCCCACGATGACGCCCGCTTGGTGCACCACCAGCAGGGCGGCCGACGGCGGCAGGCCGACGGCGGCCGGCGCGGGCGTCGGCGCGTCGGCGGGGAGCGTCGCGAGGGGGGCCACGCGGCGCGAGGGCGGGTCCCATAGGACGTAGCCGAGGGCGGTGCCCGCGATGACGCGGGCGCCGACCCAGGCCAGGGTCTAAGGACGGAGAGAGGGAGGGTGGGTGCGGTGCCGCAGGCCTCTGCGCTCCCCCTCCCCCACTCCTCTCTGACCGTCACTGGCAATGCTTCATCCCAGTCGACTGCATGCGTCGCCACAGCGGGCGCGCCCGCGCCGGGCGGCACGGCGACGACGACCGCGCGCGCTGTCGCGCGGCCCGGCCCGCGGCACGCGACCGCCACCCGGTCGGGGCCGGAGGCCGCCCCGGGCGCCACCGCCACCGCGGTCGCGCCGCGCACACCGGGCACAGGGCGCGGGGCGAGGGACTCGCCATCCAAGAGGAGAGCCGCGCCGCCGACCGCGGCAGCGAGCCTCCGCGCGCGCGGCAACCAAGCCAGCGCCACCACCGGCGCGTCCTTGGCCGCCACCTGCCGCCGCGCGCCCAACACGGGGCGGCCGCCGTCGGGGGGGAGGGCCCACTCTTCAAGCGCGCCGTCGGTCGTGCCTGGAGAGGAAAGGGGTGTGTGTGGGCGCGCACCTCCCGCCGCATCCCCCGTCCTCCCTCCTCCCTCCTCTTACCGATGAACGCGCGCCCCCCATCGTCGTCCAGGGCGAGCGAGGCGATGGCCGACGCGGGGTCGCGGCGCGCGAGCGGGGCGCCGCGCCATTGGAATCGCGGCGGCGCGCGCGCCGCGGGGGCGCCGTCCATGGTGGCAGAGGAGGGCGCGGTCACCGTGCCGGCATCGCCGGCGGATGATGGGTGGGCGCGTTGTGAGGCGGTCTGTGTCGCGCCTCTTCTTTCACTCTTTGCTCGCCGCGTCGTCCCTGAACCCCCGAAACCCTTCCCTCAGATCCCGGGCCTCGCCATTTGCCGCCGGATGCTCGCCCGCAAATGCACCCGCCGCCGCGGCCGAGTTGGCGGACGCGGCCGCCTCGAGTGCCGCGCGCGCGGCCGGCAGCGCGGCGGCTTCCGCCTCTTCTCCCTCCCGCCTCCCCGCCGCCCACGCCGCCATGCACGACGCCTGTAGCGCGCGCCCAAAGGAATAGGACACGGCCCAGGGGCAAGAGCGGGATGCGGCTTCCGCGGCGCACGCGTTCAGCACGCGAGTCGCCCCCTCCTCGCCCAGCCCGCCCGACAGCAGCATGACGCCCGGCACGTCAGCCGGCACGGTGGCGGCCAGAGAGTCGATGGTGAGGGTGGCAAGGGCGGCGTCGGACGGGCGCGGGGTGGTTGGGTCCGCGTCGGCGCCGGGGACAGCGGGCATGATTTTTAAAAGGACGCCCGACGTCCTCACGCCATGCGCTTTCAACGCGGCAAACAAGGCCTTGAGCAAGGTGCGCAGGGCGGACGCAGCTGTCTCGGCGTCGTGCGCGCCATCGATCAGCAGCTCCGGCTCGACGACGGGAACGAGGCCCGCCGCCTGGCACGCCGCCGCGTACCTCGCGAGCTCTTCCACATTCACCCGCACCGCTTCGGGCGACGGCGGCACGCGCAGGGCGGCCCGCCACTTGGCAAAGGACGCGCCCGCGGCCGCCCACTCCTTCGCCGCGCCGCGCGCGAGCCGCGGCAGGCCCTTGGTCCGCGTCTCGCCCTCGGCCCCGCCGTCCAATGGCGCCAGGCCCTGGTCTGCCTTGACGCCAACGGCGACGCCCTGGTCGGTCAAGAGGCGGAGCAGGGGCTGCCCGCCGTGCGTTTTCTGCTCGAGCGCTTCTTCGAAAACGATCGCGCCCGAGATCCCGTTCACCCCCAACTCCGCCCCGTACATGCACTCGCGCCAGGCGGCGCGCGTGGGCGCGTCGTTAGGCAGGCCGGCCGCGGTCAGGCGGCGGCCGAGCGTGGGCGTCGACTCGTCGGACGCGAGAATGCCCGCCCGCAGTGCGGGGGAGCGGGCCGCGCATAGAGCGGCCGCTGCGGCGTCCAGGCGGGGTCCCAGGGAGGGGTCCATGGCGCCGGCGCCGGCAATGTGCGACAAGCCGGGCGCCGGCACCCGTCTTGCTCACTCCGGTCGCCGCCGCACCCCGCCTGATGGCGGCCGCGCCGCGACCCCCCCCCCCCGACGCCCCCCTGATCCCCAAACCTCTTTTGCTGCTGCTCAAGGGCCACCCCGGGTCGGGCAAGTCGGCCCTCGCCGCTGCCCTCGCCGCCGCCCTGGGTGGCGCGGTCGTGCTGGACAAGGACGAGCACCGAAGAAGGAGGCATGCGGGGGAGGACGCCACGGGGGTCAACGAGGCGGCCTACGCGGCGACCGCGTCCGCGCTCGCGGCCGCGCGCCGCGCCGGCGCGCGCTCCATCGTTGTCGACTCGCCCCTGTCGAGCCGGGCGCGCTGGGACGCGTTTGCCGGGGCGGCGGGTGGAGGAGGGGCGGGGCTCGTCCTCATTGAGGTCGCCTGCTCCGACGCGTCTCTCTGGCGCTCCCGCCTGGAGGCCCGCGCCGCGGCCGCGCCGCCCGCGGACGGGCACAAACCGGCGACATGGGGGGAGTTGCAGGCCCTGGTGGCGTCCTACGGCGGCAGCGACTCCTGGCCCGCCGCCGCGCGCGCAGACCCACCGTGGGCGCTCCGCCTCGCGCTCGACACGGCCACCGCCCCCCCGGGCGACCTGGCGTCGGCGGCCGTGGCGCGCCTGCGCGCGGTGGGGCTGCTGGCGGGCGCGGGTGTGGAGGAGAGGGACACAGAATCGTGAGTAGGGAAGGCCCGCGGTTCGTTGCAGGCCAGAGACGCCGCGAATGAATGAAATGTAGTGCACCAAACGAAATGCCCGCACCCTCACGCGCGCCTGTCGCCGCCCGGCGCGCCGTCGCCGCCGCGCGCCGCGGCGGCCTTTGCCTCTCTCTCCTCCACCTCCTCCATCTCGGCCAGCACCATGTCGTCCCGCGGCCGCAGCAGCCAGCAGCCACCGTGTTCAGCGAGCCTCGTGCCGATGGTGATGGCGTACACGAGCGCGAGCTCGGCCCAGAAGAGCGGGGACGCCAACAGGTTCGCCCCCACGCCCGCCTGCGCGATGTCCCACTTGCCCGCCGCGCGGTAGAGCAAGGGCAGCAACGCCAACCAGGGCCACGTCGCAAAGTAGGAGCCAAAGAGGACGAGGGTAAAGGGCAGGGTCCAATAGCGCGCGCAGAGCCCGATCTCGGCAGACACGACCCCGATGATGGCGATGAACATCGTCTTGCCGAGGGACCACACGTCATCGTGGGAGGGGCGGCGGCCGCGGACGCGAATCCCGGCGTAGGGGACCGCAAAGGCGACCGCGCCGTGCGCGGCGCCCGTGCCGATCGACGTCCGCCAAAAGGACGCCGCCGTGAGCGCGGGGCGCGCGTTGTACGCGGCGGGGTGGGCTTCCAGGGTGGACAGCCTCCGCACGGGGCGGTCGAGGCCGGCAAACATGCCGGCGGGGAGGGCGGTGAAGAACGCGTTGTAGAAGGCCGACGTCACGCCGTCGAGCAACGCTTGCCCGGAGTACCCGTTGCAGAATTGGAAGAGGAAAAGCATGGCAGCAAAGGCCACGTTTTTGTAGAACGAGTACTTGATGAGGCTGGAGGATCGGGGAGAAGGCGCAGGGGTCGCGCGCCGCGCGAAGAAGGAACGAGGCCCCCCGCTCCCTCCCTCTCCCCCCCCCCCTCCCTCACCGGCTCAACCGGTAGTCGGCCAAACTCCCGTGCACGAGCAAGAGCCGCGTCAGGGCGTCGAACCGGCCAAACGCAAAGTCCGCGTTGTTGGCGGCCTGCCGCCCTTCGCGCCCGAGCAGGCCGACCCCCACGTCGGCCGCCTGCAGCATGGCCACGTCGTTGGCGCCGTCGCCGATGGCCAACATGCACTCGTTGTCGACCGCGGTGCGGGTGCGCAGCGAGGCGAGGGGGTGGCGCAGCCAGCGGTGCAGCGCGGCGCGGCCGGTCGTGGCCGGGAGGCCGCCCCCCGCCTCGAGCGGCACCCCCGCCCGCGCCAGTTGCGTGCGAAGCCGCCGCCGCTTCATCATGGTGACGACCGCCGCCTTTTGCGAGGGCGACGCGCGGCAGACGACGACCGCGGCGCAGCGCGCAGCGAGGTCGGCGAGGCCGGCCTCGGCCGCGGGGCGGGCCAGCAGGTGCGCCAGGGTGCGCCCGTCGACGACGAGTTCCGGGGGGAGGGAGGCGGGGGAGGGCGGGGGCGGGGTCCGCCCCCCGTCACCGCCCTCGGCGGCAAACGACGCCGTCGCGGCGAGCAACTCGTCCAGCCGCGCCCCCGCGTCCGCCGCCGAGCCCGGCGCGTTCAGCCTCAACGGCGACGAGGGCGAGTGGAGCAGCGCGCACGCGACACCGACGTTGACCGCGGTCTCCTGTTTGTCGCCCGTGATCATCCACACGTTGACCCCCGCCGCCTTGAGCGTGGCCACCGCGGCCGGCACGCCGTCCTGCAGCTTGTCCTCGATGGCGGTGACGCCGACGAGCTCCAGGTCGCGCTCCAGGGCGGCCGCCGCGGCGGCGAGCGCGGCGTCGCGGCCGGCGAGCGTCGCGGCGGCGGCCTGGTAGCGCGCGTTCCAGGCCGACCACTCGGCCTCCGGGACGACGCGGGACGCGAGGAGCAGGGTGCGCAGGCCGGCGACGGAGAACGAGGCCAGGTTGTCTTGGGTCGCCTCGAGCAGCCGCCCATCCGTCCCCGCCCGCAACCGCGGCAGCAGCGCCGCGTCCGACCCCTTGCAGTGCAACCGAATCGTGCCGTCCGGCGCGCGCGTGACGACCGACATGCGGGCGCGGTCGGAGGTGAAGTCCAGGAGGTTTAACAAATCGTGCGTGACGTCGTGGCCGGCCATGCGCAGGGTCACGGTCGTCCGCGACCGGGCCACGAACTCAAACCCCAGCCGCCTCGCGGCGTCGGCGAGGGCAACCTCGTCGGGGGAGGGGCCTTGGTACGCGGGTTGGGCGGGCGGTGGGGGGGGCGGGGCGGGGGCAGCCGCGTCGCCGCCCCCACCCCCGCCCTCCTCCCTCGGCCGCTCCACGATCAGCGAGTGGCACAAGCACACGTTGGTCCAAAAGTCGAGCACGTGGTGGCCGAGCACGGCGGCCGTGACGTCGCCAGGGGTCGCGGGCGTCGCGGGCGGCGCGTCGCCGGCCGCGGCGGCGGCTGCCGCCGCGCCGGGCGGCAGCGGTGGCCGCCCCGGACGGCCACCATCGTCGCTGGGGCGTGGCGCGTCGGGCGCGGGGGTGGTGGGCGGCGCGTCGCCGGCGCCCCCCCGCCCCGGCGCGCGCGGCGCCGGCGCGAGCGTCGGCGGCGGCGACGCCCGCTCGCCCGCCGACCACGCCCGCGGCGACGCCAGCCGGGCCAGGCCGGGTGATGACGCGGTTTCCGAAGGGGCGGGCGAGGAGGTGGGCAGCGCGAGGACGTCCGCGTCCGACCCGCCCGCCGCCGCGGCGCCGCGCCAAAACCCGGCCGACCGCATCGCGGCCGACGCGCGCGCGAGGCGGGCGTCGAACGCGGCCAGCGCCACGTCCGGGTGCGTGTCGGCGGGCATGGCCTCGAGGCGGGCGGCGGGGTCGCCGTACGGCACGCCTTTTACAGCGATGGCCCTCAACCGCATCTCGTTGCACGTCAGCGTGCCGGTCTTGTCCGAGAAGACGTGCCGCACCTGCCCCAAGTCCTCCACTATGTCGGAGTTGCGGGCGCGGGCGGGTTCGGCGGTGGCGGGGTCGGCGAGGCGCGGGTCGCGCGCGACAAAGACGGAGCACAGCACGAACTTGACAATCTCCATCGTGACGAAGAGCGAGATGGGCACCATGTACGACAGCAAGATCCAGAAGGAGACAAAGAGGACGCCGACATAGTAATAGGGTTGGACGTAGTTCCCTTCGGCGTCGGACGAGAGGGCGAGGTGCGGGCGGGACACGCCGGTCCGCGTCTTCCAGGCCAGGGAGGCGAGCGCGAGCGCCAGGCAGAGGGCGACTTGGAGGGCGAGGAGGAGCGAGATTTGGACGTTGAGGAAGCGGTCGAACGAGCCGAGCTTGCGCGGCGGGGGCGCCGCGTTTTGCTGCACCCGCGACTCGGGCCCCGCGTACACGACGGCGCCCACGACGGAGCCAGAGTTTTTGAGGGTGCACCCGCGCAGGAGCAGCTCGTCCATGGTGAGCGGCGCGAGCGACGGCGGCGCGGCGCCGTCGTCGCCGGGCGGGGACGCCGCGATGCGCCCGGCGAAATGGTGCAGGTCGTTGTTGGGGGGTTCGACGGTGAGCAGAGCGGTCATGGACGCGCAGGCGGCGGGCGAGGCGGGGGCCGCCGAGCGCAGGTCGGCCGGGCGCCGCACCTTCAAATTGCTCTCCCCATCCAGGTTTGTCGTCCTCACGTAGCACACGCCGTCGGGCGCCCGCACCCACAGGCACACGAGATCGGCGGGAAAGTCTTCCCCGTCGCGGACTTCGAGCAGGTCGCCGACGCGGACCGCGCGCCATTTCACCGTCCTGGTGCCGCCGCCGGGCAGCACGACCCGCGCGGGCGACCCATTTGTCCTCCGATCCTCGGCCGCCCGCTTGCGGTCCTCGGCGGCGGCCTTGGCGGCCGCGACGGCGAGCACGAAGGAGAGCGCGAGCGTCGGGCCGAACGGGGCGAACGGGGAGACGGTCGACCACCACGCGAGTGCGGCCTGGGACAGGAAGTAGAGGTAGGCCGCCCGGGAAAACATGGAGAAGAGGAAGAGGGGGAGGAAGGTCAGCGCGTTGTACTTGGCGGTCGCGACGGCGTTGCCGGCGGCGCCCGGGTTTCGCGCGCCGGGGCCCAGCAGCACGCGGCGCGCGGGTGGGGGCGCGCCCCGGCCGGTGGGGGACGGCGGGGCGTCCGCGGCGCGCGGGGGGGCGGTGGCGGCTTCCAGCTGGGCCCAGCGGTCGGGGAGGTGCTGGGCGTCGAGGTGCGGGAGGGGAGGGGGTCGGCGGTGGCGACCCAACCCCTGCTCCCTCCCCACATCCCTCCTCCTCGCCTCTCACCGCGGCCAGGCCGCCGTGCAGCACGCGGTCCAGGCCCGAGGAGAGGCGCCGCGCGGCGCTCACGCGCATCACGGTCGGGCCGTCGGGGGGGGCCATCGGCGATGCTGCAGGGGCGTGCAGGCGTCAGGCGTCAGGTGCAATAGCTGTCCCGCATCGGCCGAGGGCGGCCGGAGGGGGGGGCGGGTGCGGGAGGGCAGATTGGTTCCGCGGCGCGCGCGAAAACAGGGGGCGCGGCCGCCTGCAGAGGCCGGCTTGCCGCGAGGCGTCGGCCGCCGCTCCCTCAGCCCGCCGTGGGGGGGTGGCGGGGCGAGAGGGCGCGGGCGGCGCGTCGAGGTGTGCGGCGCAGGCGGACGAGCCGGCCCGCCACACCGCCCCGCCCCCTCCCGCGGCGCCGCCACCCGAGCGAGCGCGCGGAGCGATTGCCTGAGCCCCCGCCTCCGGCGCCCGCAGCCCTCCCTCGCGCCGCGCCGCCGCCGCCGCCGCCGGCGCGCCGCCCGCGATGGCCGCGCCTCCCGCCCCTCCTCTTGCCCTGGACGTCGCGCCCGCAGCCGCCCTGCCCGGCTGGCGGGCCGGGGAGGACGCCATCGACGCCCTGCCCTACGTCGACGGCCTGGCCGACGGCGAGCGCGCGCGCGCGGAGCGCATGGTGGCGGCCGAGGTGGGAGAGAGGAGAGGGGTTTGGTGGTGGCGGTGGTCGAGGCGGCGGCGCCGCGCTCATGCCCTCGCCCCGCAGCTCGCCGCGTCGACCAAGGCGCCCGCCGACCACCTGGCCGCCCTCCCACCCACCCCTGTATCCCTCTTGACCGACCACCCGCTACTGACCGCTGAGCTGGACCGCATCGCCGCCAACACCCCCCTCCCCCCGCCCGACGGGGCGCGGTTTCGCCTCGACCCACCCCCGGCAGCGCGCCGGGGGGACCCGGGCGCGTGGCGGGCGGCGCTGGACAACGCGCACTCGCAGCTGGAGCACCAGCACAATCGGCAAGGGGGAGGGAGAGAGGGGTGGAGGGAGGAGGGGCGAGTGGTCGCGGCGCGGCGCCTCACCCCCACCCCTCTTTCTCTCTCCCCCTTACAGCTTGGCCAACCTGGAGCTGCTGCTCCAGCACGGCCCGCGCGCGCACGCGGCCGCCATCGCGCACTCAGAGGCGGGCGCGACTGCGCTCGAGCGCCGCGCGGCGGCGCTCGTTGCCGACGCCGCCGCCGTCAACCGCGCGCGCAAGCTGGCGCACGACGCGGCGGCGGCCGCGGTGGGCGACGCCGAAGGGGAGTGGCGGGCCGCGGTCGCGGCGTGCCACGCGCTCGAGGCAGCTTGTGAAGCGCTCGGCGAGGAAGTCGCGGCCAAGGCGGCCGCCGCGCCCAAGCGCCCGGACGACAACCATGGGTTGCCCGCACTGCCGGGGTGAAGAGAGAGGGCGAGGGCGCGGCTGGCGTGCAAACTCGAGGGCCCCGTTCTTTTTTGTTTTTTGTTTTTTCAGAGCTCCCGCGCCGGCGTGCTCACGCCCGTCGCTGCGCGCGCTTGAAAAATGAGGTGGGTTAAGTATCGTGCTCCCCGCTTCGGGCTGGGGAGGGTCGGCGCGCCCCGCCCGCGCGCGCCACTCGCTCGCTCCCGCCGGGAAAAGCCCTGGCCGGCCCTGCGATCATCGCGGGGCTCGACCTTGTTGTGATGTGGGGTGGCGCCACCCCGGCGCGGCGCGGCGGCGCCCGTGGCAGCGGGTGGCTGCAACGGGCACCGGACCGGGCCGCGCCGCGGCGGCCGCCGCTCACGTCGCGCGCCCTCGCTCACGGCGCACGATCAGACATCATCAATCGCAGCACATCATCGCCATCAATCGCATCACAGCATCGGCTTGGTCGCCTTGGGCGCGTACACCTTGGCGGGCGCGGCCTCGGCGGCGGCGACGACGACCGGCATCGGCTTCGCGGGCTTGGCCTCGTGCACCTTGACCGGCTTGGGCGCCTTGGGCGCGGCCTCGGCGGCGGCCACGACGACGGGCGCCGCGTACACCTTCTTCATCTTGGGCTCCTTGACGGCCTTGGGCGCGGCCGCGGCCACGACGACGGGCGCCGCGTACACCTTCTCCGGCTTGGGCGCCTTGACGGCCTTGGTCTTAACGTAGGTGGGGGCGGCCTCGGCGGCGGCGACGGCGACGGGGGCGGCCTGGAGGGGTGGGAGAGGCGCGCGTCGGCCGGCGCGCCCACGCCCGCCCCGCGTTCCCTCTGCCCCTCCCATTCCCTTTCCCGGCCGGTCGCCCACCTTGACCGGCTTGGCCTCGTGCATCTTGACCGGCTTGACGGCGACCGCGGCGACGGCCTCGCCCGCGCCCATGCCCTTGTCGCCCTGCAGCCCGCGCGCGGCGGTGGACGTCATGGCCAGGGTGGCGACCAGGGTAAAGATGGCGAGCTTCATGATGGCTGGGTGGCTGGGTGGATGGGGGTGGGGTGGGGTGGGAGGGTGGGCGGAAGGAGGATAGAGAGAGACAGCCTGGCGCGCGGTCGGGCGCGCGCACGCGCAGGCTGGCTCACGCGCTGGGCGCGCACCCGGGCGCGCCAACCCGCCCCCAACGCGACGATTTATGTACGGCGAGGGCATTGCAGCGGGATGATGGGGCGCGGGGCGGCCGGCAAGGGCGCGCGCGGGGACGGCATGCGGTGGCCAGCTTGCGCGCGCCGCGCGGCGGCCGCCCCGCCGCCGCCGCTGATGCTGCAATGCGCGCGATGCAGGCGCAGTGGAACTCACCGGTTAGTGGGAAGGAAGGCGGGGCGGCGGCGGTAGTTGTGAGAGGTGGTAGGGAGTTGTGAGAGGAGGCACGGCTCGCGCGTAGAGTCGACAACGCGCGCCAGCCTGGCGCCCCGGCTTCCGCCGCCTGCCGCGGCGCCACCAGGAACCGCGCGCACCACGCCGCCGCCGCGTGGTGGAAGCAGGGATGGGATTGTAGGGGGGTGGAAGGGAGAGGGAGGATTTTATTTGGGGTCACTGGGCGCAAGTGCGTTGTCGGCTCGAGCTTGCTCATCCGCCTCGACTCGCGCTCCGACCCCAAAACCCTCGCTCCCTCCCAGGCGGCCGATAGTCGGGGGAGAGAGCGTGCGGCGAGCTCGCGGCGGCCGTCCCTCCCTCCCCTTTCTTGTTTTCCGCGAGAGAGCACGAGCCGGGCTCGTTGTGTCACACGCACCCCCCCGCCGCCGCCACCATCCCCGCCGCCCTGGCCCAGCGCGCGCCGGGCGCGCACAGGCGCCCGACCGTCAGCCGGACCCAGAGTGTATGTGCAAGGGGCTGCGGGTGCGGCGCGCGGCGGGCGGGGCGCCACTCCCCGCGCCGTGTTTTTTCATGATTTCAATGAAGTTCAAAGTGAGGTAGACGGGACGCACAGAGAGACACCAGGAGGCATCGATCTAGTGCTTCTTGCCCTTCATGCCGGCCTCGCCCGCTTCAGAGACGGCAGCCACGGCCTCGCCGACCATTTTAGGGGCTTTGATGGCCTTGGTCTTCACGGGCTTGACGGCCTCGGCGATGGCGGCAACGGCTGGAGAAGAGGAAGGGAAATGTTGTCGGCATTTTGTTTTTGCTCCTGTTTTCGCCGCGCGCGCGTCTCCAAGACCGTCCCGCCGGCGAATGGCGTCGCGTTGAAACCCTCTCCTCGTGCCCGCCCTCTATGAACGGCGCACCTTCGCCACCCTTGACCTTGGGCGCTTTCGGCGCCGCGGCCGCGACCGCCTCGCCCTTGATCTTCAGCGGCTTGCCGGCCTCCGCGAAACCAGCGACGGCTAAAGGGAGGAAGGAGGGAGGGACGGGAAGGTGTGGGTGGGCGGGTGGTGGCGGTGGTCGGGACGCGCGGCGCGCGGAATTGTTTTTTGAACCCCTCGTCAGGCCGCCGCTGCCGCCGGCACCCTCCCCTCCTCTCTCTCTCTACCACTCACCCTCGCCACCAGCCTTCTTGCCCGCGGTCTTGGCCTTGAGCCCGGCCTCCGCGACGCCGGCAACGGCTTCCCCGCCAATCGCTTTCGTCTTTTTCGTCTTGACCATGCCCGCCTCGGACACGGCGGCCACGGCCTCGCCCTTGACCTTCAGCGGCTTGACCTTGCCAGCCTCGGCGACGGCGGCGACGGCCTCGCCGCCCTTGAGGTTGGAGAGCGTGCGCGCGTCGGCGACTGCGCCAAAGGCGAGCACGCCGATGATGGCAATGACGGCGGCACGCATGGTGGTGGAGGAGTGGGGGTGCCTGAAGGGGGGGAGGGGGGTTTGGTTGGCGGCGGTCGCTAGAGGGGTCGTCGGGGACCGGCCGGCGCGCGCGGCGCTCCTGCCTCGGCGGCGCGCGGCTGCCGCGCCCGCGCTCGCTGCGCGCGGCGCAAGCGACAGCGATGCGTTAAAAACGCATCCGTCGCAGCGGGCGGGCGTCGAGAAGCGGGGGCAGGGAGGGCGCGCGCGCGCGCGGCGGGGGGTCGCAAGCCGACGGCACGCATTGCACCGGGCCGCCGCGGGACCGCGCGGGACCGCGCCGAACCCGCGGGCGCCATGCCGATCGCTGCGCGCCATTGCTGGCGCGGGGTGGGGGTTGGTGGGGGGGCTCACCGGTGGGCGGGGGGCGGTCGAGGGCGGTGAGGGTTGTGGTGGCGGGCGGGGAGCGCGCCCGGTTTTAGGGCGACGCCAGGGGCAAGAGAGCGGCCCCGCAGCTGCTGCCCGGTCCCTTTGTGGCTCCCGGCAGCTGGCCGCAGCCGCGCGCCGCTGTCGCCGGCTGCCGCCCCGGCCCCTGGCCCCCGCCGCCCCCGCGCCCTCGCCCGCGCGCGTGCGCGGGCGGCGCCGGGCTCACGTCCGCCGGCCGATCCGACGATGCGATCGCCGCCTCGGGCGCCATCGACAGCAGCCTGGGGAGCGCTCAACGGCCGGCGGCGCAGCGCGGGCATGTGGGCCGCATGGTGGCCGCCGCGGGCGTCGCGCGTGGCACCGCGCCCGGCGCGCGTCGGCACCAAACAACCTTGTGTGACCCAGACTCTCGTTTGAGGGCGAGGCAGTGATCCGCCGAGGCACCGCCCCGCCGCCCACGCGTCGCGACCCCCCGCGCCGCGCCGCGCCGCGCCTCTCCTCCGCCCCACCCACCCTCCCCACACCAGTGTGCACCGTACCTCATTAAACCGCGCGCCCCGGGGCGCGGGACCCCACGCACGCCGCCCCCGCCCCCGCGCGCGCCGCCGCCCTCAGAGCAGCGGCTGGAACCCGACGCGCGCCGCCATCTCCGCCTCGGTCTCGCACCCCGCCCCGGGCGCGCACGCGCCGGACGTGTAGGGCTCGCACGCGGTGGCGGAGCACCCCGCGCGCTTGTGCGCGCCGCGCACGGTCGTCGCTTGGAGCAGGTCCACGTACGCCTTGACCACCGCTCCCTGCTCCGCGTCGTACTCGCGCCCGAGCACGGCTTCGGGCGAGTCGGGGGCGGCGGCCGAGTAGTCGGCCGACCAGTAGGACCGCACCTTGATCGCGGGCGACGCGTTGACCTCGAGGAGCCACGGCTTCATCGCCTCGTCAAACATGTAGTCGAACCCAAACAGCTCCCACGACCCCGGCGTGAACGCGCGCTCGCCGCAGCGCCAGCCCGAGTGGGGGAGGTTGCAGTGGTCGGCCTCGGCGCCCGCGGCGACCGCGTCGGCCGTCACCGACGCGACGTCGCGCCACAGCTGGTCAAAGGCCGTCCGCGACCCGGTGGCGTTGCCCACAAAGTCGGCGAGGCGGGCGAGGGCCCACGGCGTCGGCTTCTCGTTGTCCGCGCCGAGCGCGGTCGTCGCGGCGTCGGACGACGCGGCCTTCCCGGCGCCCGCTTTCCCCAGCACGCCCTCGTTGGCCGACTGCCAGTAGGTCAGGTGCTTGGTGTTGGACTCGAAGATGCCGCCGTCGAAGAGGTAGGCGCGCACGGGGTCGAGGTTGGTGACGAGGACCCACGCGCGGAGCGCGCAGTCGCCGCCCAGCGCCTCGGCGAGCATCTGCTTGCCCAGGTAGCGCTGCACGACGCGGTACCGGTGCTCGCCGTCGTCCCCGGTCTCGCCCGCCGACGCGGCGGCGTCGGCGTAGGGGAGGATCGTGACGCCCGTCTTGCCGTGCGTGAGCTCTTTGAGCACCCACGCGGCCCCGCCCCCCTCCTCGTCCGGGCGCGCCGCGGCCCACGCGTGCCACTCGGCCTCTTGCTCGGGGATGAGGAAGGAGGGGGGCGTGATGTTGAACGCGCGCCCCCGGCCGAGCGCCGCGACGAGCACCTCCGGCAGCGAGTCTTTCCACGTCAGCGTCTGCAGGCGCGGGATGCACGACGCGCGTTGGCCGGGGGCGACCGCGGCCTCCAGGTCGGTGCACCGCTGTTTGGACGTGTAGGCCACGTCCCACTCGACGCCCTCGTCGTCCAGCGAGGCGTCGTAGAGCGCCGCTTTCCTGCCCCCGAACGCCCTGATCGCGGCGTCCACAAGCGCGGTCTGGCCCCGGTAGAACGAAAAGGCTTCCGTGACCCAGCGCACGGGGCCGGGCTCGACGGAGTGCGCGGGGGTGACGCCGGCCGGCGCCCCGAGTTCCGCCGCCAGCTCGGCCTTGAGCTCAGCCTTCAGGGTGGTCTTCAGGGCGGCGACCTGGGGAGAAGAGGAGGGGGAACGGGGTCGGCGGCGCGGCATGCGCGCGCGCGCGCGGCCGCGCGCCGCCCCCAATTTCCCCTCCTCCCTACCTTGGCGTCCACCGCGTGCGCCACAAACCCGGTGGCCAGCTTGTCCAGGCGGGCGACGCCGGTCAGGGCGGAGGCCGACCACGCGCACGCCGCGACGCCCGCGAGCGCGACGAGGGCGAGGGCCAGGGGGGCGCGCGACGAGCGCCGAGGGGCTTTGGGGGACGCGGCCATGCCGTCCTGCATTGCGGGTGAGAGGAGGTGAGGGGCTGGAGGCCGCACGCGCGCCCGCCCGCCATCCGCCCTCCCTCTCCCTCTTCTACCTTGGCTTGCGGCGCCGACCGGCGGGAGCGGGTGGTCACGTGGGCGTCTATGGTGGCGGGCGCGGCGGGGCACGGTCGCTCCAGTCCCCGGGAGAGTGGCGGCGGTTGCCGAGCGGCGAGAGAGCGCGCAGCGCCACACCGCCCCCCCTCCCCTCCCGGCGCCGACACCCCGGCGCGCTCGCCGGTCGAGCGCGGTTGGTCGCGGATCTGCGCACGCGTCGCCGCCAGGTGCGGGGAGAGGGCGGGCGCGGCGGGTGACCGATTGGGGGTCAGCGCCGCCGCTCTCGGACCGACCGCGGCCGAGGCCGCCCCTCCCACGCTATCTTGCATTGCGGCCGCGGCGTTTGGGGGGGGCGGCGGCGGTGGCAAGCGGCGCGGCGCCCAGTGCGCGCGAAGCCCGCGTGGCCAGCGCGCCGAGATCTGGCGCCCGCCGCCCGCCCCGCGCCGACCGCCAACCGCGCCGCCGCCGCCCCTGAGCGAGAGAAGATGGACGCGCGCTGCGCTGGAGAGCTGTCGGAGGATCGACCGAGGGCAGGCGGCCCTGGCGTCGCGCCGCGCGCGCCGCAGCCGACGCCCTGATTCCCCTCCTCCCCCCCCCCCAGGGACCCCGCCCGACCCTCCACTCCCCGCCACAACACGCACCATGGTCGCCGCCGTCGTCTCGGCCACCCCGACCGGCGCCGTGCTCCGCCACCGCGCGGCCGCGGCGGCCAAGTCGCCCGCGGGGCGCATCGTGGCCGCCGGCTTTGGCGCGAAAGCGGCGCAGGTGGGAGAGGGGAAGGGAGGGGTGGTGGTGGTGGTGGGGAGGGGGGAGGGGGGGCGGCGGCTGGGAGAGGCCTACGCGCGATGGCCGGGGTTGGCGCCCGCCGGCGCCGACCGCGCGGCGGCTCGTGCCTCGGCACGAGGCCGACCCCCCCCCCCCCGCGGGGGGCACCCCCCCCCCGTCCCTCCCCCCCGCCCCGCCTCCCACCAGGCCGACGCCGCCGCCGCCGCCAAGGCGGCGCCCGCCCGCCCCGACCCCACCGACACGCGGTCGTGGTCGGTTGGGGGGTGCCTCGCGTACGCCGCGTTCGTCGTCGCCGCGGCGTGCTACTTTTACGTGCGCGCGTCTGAACTCGCGCGCTCCCCGGCCCCGGTCACCCCCTACGCCGCCTTCATCCTGGCCGTGGAAGCCCTGGGCGCGTCCTCCGTCTTCCTTTACGGCCTCTGCATCGTGCGCCGCCTGCCCGGGTGCGACCTCGGCGCCGCCGGCCCCGTCCCCGCCGGCACGCACGTCCACACCCTCGTCCCCTGCTACACCGAGGACCTGGCCATCGTGTCGGAGACGGTGTGGGCGGCGGCCGAGGCGGACGTGCCGCCCGGGGTGCGGTCGACGGTCTACCTCTGCGACGACGGCAACGACGCCGCAAAGGAGGCTTGGGTGGCCGGCCTCAAATCGGACCGCAT
>Ga0315284_10000266_pt1 | contig 71154 bp, 63 predicted proteins | sample YL17G09_16_MG_FD_203696 | JGI IMG/M metagenome (GOLD analysis project Ga0315284, IMG submission 203696) | Sediment microbial communities from Yellowstone Lake, YNP, Wyoming, USA - YL17G09_16 | ecosystem: Environmental > Aquatic > Freshwater > Lake > Sediment | place: USA: Wyoming | collected...
GTCGTTGCAGACGAAACACCGCCAGTATCTTTTCATGGATATTCTACCCCCGGTCCGTTATTTCCCTCATCGGGTTCCTGCTGTCGCCCCCTATTCTAGCGGCCCGGCCCCGGCCCTGTCAATTCGGGTCATCTAAAATTGCCGATAGGATTCTTTCTTCTCAAGCGATGCCGCTGATTTCTGGTGATACCTGGAATTCCAGGGACACGACACCAATTCCAGAGGATTGGTTCATGTCCCGGAATTCCGACTCACGTCCTATCGACAATTTTAGGGGTCATTGATATGGAGAGGGGGCCGTGAGATAATGGGACCATGAAAACAGCAGCATTCTTATTATTTGCCATCGGGTTGACGGGGCTCTACGCCCAGAACGCCGGAATCCAGCCGGTCCGGACCGTCGACAAGGTCGACCTTGGCCGGTACATGGGAAAATGGTTCGAAATCGCCGCTTTCCCGCAGAAGTTCCAGAAGGGCTGTCACTGCACGACGGCCGAATATGAGATGACAGATAAGGGATACGTCCGGGTCATCAATACATGCCGGAAAGGCGGTCCCGACGGCAAGGTCAGCCGCGCGAAAGGCAAGGCCTTCATCGTCAAGGGAAGCGGCAACGCCAAGCTCAGGGTCCAGTTCTTCTGGCCGTTCAGGGGAAATTACTGGATCATCGACCTGGCCGAAGACTACACCTACGCGGTCGTCGGCGACCCGAGCCGGAAATACCTCTGGGTCCTGTCCCGGACGCCGGAAATGGACCCGGCGCTTTACGACGAGATCGTCCGAAGGATCGAGGTCCAGGGCTTCGACACGACGAAGCTCGTCAAGGCCGACCAGAGCTGTTTGTAGCCTCCGGCCGTTACTCCCGGACCGGTTTCCGGCCTGTTTCCTATTTCGTCCGTTTGGCCTCGTAGATCCCGTCCCATCCGCTCCATATTCGCGGCCAGGCTCCGGAATAAGCTGAAAAAACCTTGACATCTTCCGAATCACGATGATAACCTCCATCTATGTTAATGGGGGGATATGTTCAGGATAATAAAATCACCTTGCCGGGAGAGGCTGAAATCACTGCATTTAGGCCAGAAATGATGCCGTGTTAGCCTAAAGAATCATGCCCGACGTGCTTGAGCAGTTCCTGTCCGGTATGGCAGCTGCCTGCGTTAAATTCAACGAAGCTGTGGAGAAGCGGTCTGCCATCGAGTGTATCATTCTCGGGGCGGCGATTATTGATGGTCAGCTCAGGATGGCGCTTATCCTCCGTGAGCCGTTGCAGAGCAACTCCCGGTCGATCCAGGAGGAGTTGCTTTGTGAGGCTGACGACGAGCGAGGTGTGTCCGAGCGAAGCATTTTTAGGAGATGTCGTGACGCAGGCATCGTCGGTGAGCCCTTGTTTCAGAGACTCGGCGCCGCCTATGACAAACGAAATAAGATTATCCACCGATATCTCCTGAGTGATGCCAACTATGCCTTCGCCACGGCGCTAGTTTTTGAGTATGCCGACGTCATCGAAACCGTGAAGCAGGTCGTCCACCGGATTGAATCAGAGCAGATCCGTCTTGGTCGTGGCATGACGGTACCGGGGCCGGAATGTGACCTATCTTTGATCAAAGAGATGGCTAAGAACAAAGAACAGAGAAAAGGCTAACAAAACGCTGGACCGAATAACGAAGAACGCGTTCAGTCGCATGTTCCAGGTCGGACGCCCATGGCGCGCTCCTCGTCATCGGTCAGCTTTGCGTTATATTGACCAAAGTTGTTTTATATCTTAGCGTAACCCAATGAACAAAAAAAAATTCCTAACAACAATTTCTCCGCAAATTGCATTCCCCAAATATTATCTAATTGTTTATCTTTTATATATTGGAAAAATTATATGATGGAACTCGATTTATTAAGAACTTCGAATTCCACGCCAACTAAAAGACGCCAACAACAAGCCAACCGAGTAGTAAATCTTGGTTTATCTGCGAATGTTTTGTTAGCAATTATTAAAGTCACTGCTGGAATATTAGGTCACAGTAAAGCTCTTTTAGCTGATGGCATCAATTCTGTTTCCGATATTGTGTATTTCATTTTCGTAAAATTGCTTGTGAAGCTTTCTGGACAACCAGCTGATGAAGAACACCCTTATGGACATTACCAACTTGAGAGTATAGCAGCTGTAGTTATCGGAGCTTTCGTCATTACAACCGGAATTGCTATATTTTGGGATTCCATTAACTCTTTTTTTGACTTGTTATCTAGAAATGACGATGAAAAAATAATTCAATTTTTCACTCTCCTTGTATCTCTTACCACAATTGGGGTAAAAATCTTTTTAATGCTAAATGCTTTATCTGTTAGCCGCAAAACAGATAACATTGCAGTATCTGCTCTTGCAAGGGATCATCGTAACGACATTTTCTCTTCGTTAGCTGCTACTGTCGGTATATCTTTAAGTCTTCTTGGATTACATTGGGTTGATCCACTTGCCGGTGCACTTGTTGCCATCATTGTAGTAAAAACAGGTATTGATATTCTACGGGAATCTACTGCAGAACTGATGGATACTGTACCAAGTAATGAAATGGATACTAAAATTAGATCTCTGTTAGCTAACATTGAGCAGGTAAAAAATGTTGAAAGTGTTCATGCCCATAGGTTCGGTCCGTATTATATGGCAAATATAACAATTGGAGTTGAAGGTGATTTAAGTGTCTTTCAGGGTGATAAAATTGCTGATATGATTGAACAACTTCTTTATAACGAAATAGAATTTCTTAGAAAAGTTTATATTCATTATCATCCATCGACCAGAACAATAATGAAGAAATAGCTCAAATAAACATTTTTGATGCGGCGGCGCAACTCAACCGCATCGTTAGACGGTTTTCTTGGCCACGTTGTCATCTGATCAGAAGAGCCTTAAATTTCAAACGCCGCATGTTTTGACAAGGAATTTCCATGTTCGTATTCCAGCGGCTGATGGTTCCGGGGTCCCGAAATGGTTAATTGTATTCCCGATCCCGATATGATATATCATCCTACGGGAATTCTATTTTGAACTATTTCCCGGACGTTCCCGGCAATGACCCGGCGTCGGAGAATCCGTCCGGAGAAAGGGGGCTTCAATGATTTGGTGGGTCTGCTTTATGGTCATCCTGTCGGTGTTTTCTTACTTGAACGACACGGGCGTCATGAGTTTCCTGCAAAATGTCAGGATCCCGTTCCTGCACGCTTCGGTCCTGAGCCTTTTGATCCTCCTTGGCACGGCAGGCATCCTCATCAGGATGCTTTGGATGAGGAGGCGGGGGGAGAAGGAAGGCCTCCAGGAGAGGGTCAAGAGGCTCGAGAAGGAGTTGTCCGGCATCAAGTGATTCGCAGATGCCTGCGGATCTCGTTCCGCCGGGCCACACGGACGACCGGGATCGTTCCGTGAATTCGGCGTGTGTCTTGCGGGATGTGCCGGCGCTACTTCGCCAGCGCGTCCAGATACAGCGCGGCGGCGCCTAAGATAGCGATGTTCTCCGTTTCGGAGATCTCGACCCTAATCTTCTGGAGCGTGATCGAGTAGGCGAAGTCCTGCATGGCCTTCCACATGGCGTCTTTGAAGAGCGCGTAGGACTTGCTGACCGAGCCGCCCAGGATGACGACCTCGGGGTCGGCCGCGTAGAGGACGGCCTTCATGGCCTGTCCGAGGTGGCCCCCGAACTCGCCGAAAACGGCCATGGCCGCGGCATCGCCCTTCCGGGCCCTTTCCGCCAGCGCCTTTCCCGACATCCCGTGGATGTTCGTGAAGAACTGGCCGCAGGCGTAGTATTCGAAATTACGGTCCTTGTACGGCAGCATGCCGAACTCGCCCGCTCCGCAGTTGGCCCCGGAGAAGAGCCTGCCGTTGGCGATGATGCCCGCCCCCAGGCCCGTGCCGAGGATGAGGCCGACGAAATTGTCGTAAGGCTTTCCTTTGCCGAAATATTTCTCCCCGGTCGCGAAGCAATTGGCGTCATTGTTGACGTATGAGGGGATCCGGTAACGCTCTTCCAGAAGGGCTTTGAGGGGGACCTTCTTCCAGGAGGGGATGTTCTGGACGTCGTAGATGACCCCTCCCTTGAGGTCCACGACACTCGGGACGCCGACTCCGATCCCCTCGATGCCGGCCCCGATGAGCGGATCGATAACCCCGAAGATGTCCTCGAGAACCGCCTTCTCCGGACCATCGCCGTGCACGGTCGCTAGTTCGACTCTGGCCAGCCGTCCGCCTTCGACCAGCCCGGCCCGGACGTTCGTCCCGCCGAGGTCGACGCCGATGATGGACATGGTCCCGGCCCTCTCAGCTCTTCCCGGCCGCTTCCGCCGCCAGGGCCAGCTTCCTCTTTTTGTCCGCGATCGTCTCGTTCGTGATGAGCGGTTTGGCCCAGAAGCCGATGCTTAAGATGTATCCCAACGTCAGGTAGAGGAAGAACATCCCCTGCCGGAGGCCGAAATGGTCGCCGAACCAGCCGACGATGAGAGGCCCAAGGGCGCCCCCGATGATGCCTGTGACCAGGATGCCCGAGAAGGAGCCCTGGTGGCTTTCGACGGAGTTCAGGGCGAGGGAGAAGATGATGGACCACATGACCGATGCCGCGAACCCCATCAGCGGGAAGGCGTAAAGGGCCACGCGTCCGGGGCCGAACAAGGCGACGGTCAGGAGGACGATGGCCGCCGCGGCGAATCCCTTGAGGACCTTGCGGCTGTCGAAGAACTTGAGCAGGACGAGCCCCAGGACGCAGCCGATGGTCATTAGGCCCCAGAACCAGGAGACGGTCCGGGCCCCGACGACTTGAGGATCATATTTATGATAGGCGGACAGGAACTGGGACATCCAGTTGGCCGCGCCCTGCTCGGTCGCGACGTAAGCCATGATGCCGAAAAAATAGAGGATGACGACCTTCTTCTTGAGGAGCATCCCGTAGGTGGCCCAGGCGCCCGCTTTTTCGTCCTCTTTCCGGACGACCACGGGGAACTTCGTCAGCAGGAGGACGATGATCATGATTATTGTTACTACCGTGAAAACCCAGTAGACCGAGACCCAGCTGAGCCCGGACGGCACGACCCTGGACATCGTCCGGAGGAGAAGGTTGCCTTTGGCGGCAGGTGTGCCCAGGTTCCGGACGAAGTAAGAGTAGATGAAAGGGCTGAGGAAGGACGCGGCCCCAAAGAAGAGCTGGGCCATGACGGAATTGAAGGCGAAGTGCTCCTCGCCGCCGGCGACGCGGAGGAGGGGATTGATCGCGACCTGGAGGGCGGCCATGCCGCTCCCGATGAGAAAGAGGGAGATGATGGCCGTGGGATACCTGGGGACGAGGGAGAAGAGAAGGGCTCCGCCGAAGGCCACCACGAAGGACCCGACGAGGATGCGCTTGTCGCCGAACCGCTCGACGAGCATCCCGGCCGGGACGGACATGACGCCGTAGGCGATGAAGAAAGCGAAGGGAAGGAGCGCGACCATGGTCAGGCTCAGGCGGAAGCTCTTGATGATATCCGGGACGAGGGGCCCGATGATGTTGGTCAGGAGCGAGATGACGAAGAAGATCAGGAAGACCAGCCCGACCATGAAGACGCTTCTCTTGGCGCTTGCGTTCATCGTTCCTCCGGTTTTCGCGGCGTTTCCATCAGCCGCCAGTATAGAACATTCGGCAGGTCAAGGGAATAGATCCCTGGAGTTGCCGTCTTCCCTGACCTGTGATAAAGTCATTTCATAGCCCGGTTCGGCACCGAGAAGGCGGGGCTAGGAACATGATTTGCGCTTGAACGAAGACAGGTTATGTGATTTTTCCAGCACGGCTCCACGTGTCGGGTTTTCTTGATTTCAATCTTGTTCGGAGGAGACAGAATGAAAGTCCCATTTTACGGTCACGTCAGGCAGTACCAGAGCATCAAGAGCGAGATTGATGCCAACATGCAGGAGGTCATCCTGAGCGGCCAATATGTGCAAGGCCCCCGGCTGAAAAGGTTTGAGGAAGAACTGGCTGCCTATGCAGGCGCCAAGTATGCGATCGGCGTTGGCAATGGCACCGATGCTCTCTGGCTTACGTTCATGGCGCTGGGGCTGGGTTCCGGTGACGAGCTGATCACCAATGCCAATACCTTCTTTGCGACCGCCGAAGCGATATGGATCGCCGGTTGCACGTCCGTGCTGGTCGACTGCGATCAAAAGACCAGGTGCATGGATCCGGAAGCGGTCAAGAAAGCGATCACCAAGCGCAGCAAGGCGATTGTGCCGGTCCACCTTTACGGTCAGTGCGCCCCGATGCGCGAAATTCGCAAGATTGCCGACGACTATGGCCTGTTCGTGGTCGAAGACAATGCTCAGGCCATCGACGCGCACGGCGACAATTTCAAGGTCGGCGAGCTTTCGGATGCGGTTTGCACGAGCTTCATCATCCAAAAGAACCTGGGCACCTTCGGCGACGGTGGCGCGATATGGACCAACCATCAGTACATCAACGACAAGGTCCGCAAGCTGCGCAACCATGGTTCCAATAAGAGAGACGTGCACAGCATGGGTTACAACAGCCGCCTGGACGATTTGCACGCCGGTATTCTGAGCGCCAAGCTCAAGCACATCAAGGAGTGGAGCGACCGCCGGATCGAGATCGCCGGCAGGTACACCGAAGGCTTGAAGGGCTGCGACTTTCTCGACCTGCCGTATGTCCGCCCGGGTTATCGCCACGTGTTCCACCTGTACGAGATCGAAACGAAGGATCCGGCCGATCGTGACAAAATGCTGGACTACCTGGTCAAGAACGGCGTTGATGCCAAGACCCACTACTCCATTGCGATTCACAAGCAGGAGGGTTTTCCTTGGGGCAAGGATGCGCGCGTGGTTAGCCCGCTGACCCATGCGGAAAAGAACGCGTCCTCCTGCATTTCTCTCCCCATATTCGCGGAACTGACAGAAGAGGAAATCCAGCACACCATCCGGATCGTCCGCGACTGGCCGAACCGCCGGAACGACAAGTAAAGAAGAAACCATGAGCCCTGCGCAAAAAACCTATACGGTGGCCGTCGCCGGGTTGGGAAAGCGCGGCGTGCACCACGCCGACGCGATTTCCAAGAATCCGCGCTTCAAGGTCGTGGGATTGTGCGACATTGACCGGGGCCGCCTGGATGCCGTTAAGCAGAAATTCGGAGTGGGGTATGGCAACACCGACGCCGCCCGAATGCTGGTGGACACCAGGCCCGATGTCTTTGTCTTTTGCACGCTGCCGCAAATCCGCTTGCCGCTCATCCAGACCGGCGTGGGAGCCGGTGTCAAGCTCATCGCTTACGAAAAGCCCATCGCCATGTCTATGAATGAAGGGCTGGACATGTACAAGCTGCTGCGCGGGGCGGGCGTCAAGTCCGTGGTCAGCCACCAGCACCGCTATGGCGAGCATTATAAGAAAGTGAAAGACGTCATCGCCAGCGGCGCTATTGGACGTGTGCACACCGTCTATGGACATGCGATAGGTTGGATGATGCACATGATGACACACATGATCGAGTACGCCAGTTGGTACAACGGCTATGCCGAACCCGAATGGGTGGTCGGACAGGCGAACGGCAAAGAAAAGTTCGCCGACGTGCATTCTTCCCCCGACTATATCTGTGCGTTGGTGCAGTATTCCAACGGCGTGCGAGGGATCATCGAATGCGGGGCGGGAGCGCCCGATGTGCCGGAAGTTGACTCGATGTGGCACAAGTGCCGCATCGGCGCCCAGGGCACCGATGGCTTTGTCGAAGTGCTTACGGGCAAAGAGGGCAAAGGCGGCGGCTGGCGCGCGGCAACCAAGAACGGCGTGATGTCGGGCCCCGGCTACATGGATTACGAACACGACATGCCGCCCTACATCCAGGACATTGCCGACTGGCTGGATGACCCGAACAAGGTTCACCCCTGCAACGGAGAGACGGCCTTCAAGGGTTTCCAGGTGATGATGGCCGCCTGCCGCTCGGTGGTGCAGCGCGGCAGGGTCACGTTGCCGCTCGGACCCGGCGATCCGGAACTTGAAGCTCTCCAGAAAGCCCTGCCGTAATCGTTTCCGGTCAAGCCTCCTGGGACAGGCAAGATAAAGCGCCGGAGGTCGGAGCATAAACGACTCTCGGCCCTTAAGGGTGCGCGATCTCAAACGCTCCCGGATCGCCCGAAGTGTGCCTAAGGCCACTTTTCGCGGCATTTCCGTCACCCGCCCGTATAACCCAATCGACCGGTCAAGGGAATAGACCCGGCGCCGGGCGTGACCTCCTGGCCGCGGCGGGTTCTTTCGGCTGGTGCGGAAGGGGTTCCCGCATGAAGTTGCTCCTTCGCATCGCTTTTGATGGGCCTTGACGCTTCCGGCTCTCCTGATACAATGAGGGCTCGAGAGGACGATGAGGAAGAAGATCGAGAAGGACGCCGGCGAGCGGATGGTCCGGACCGGCTGCCCTTCCCACAATTGCGGCGGCCGGTGCCTGCTCCTGGTTTACGTGAAAAACGGTGTCATCACCCGCATCGAGGGGGACGACAGGCCCGGCGATACTCTCGAGGACCCTCAGCTCAGGGCCTGCATCCGCGGCCGGGGTTATCGCCATCGCCAGTATCATCCCGACAGGCTCAAGGTTCCGATGAAGCGCGTGGGGAAGAGGGGAGAAGGGAAGTTCGCGCGCATTTCCTGGGACGAGGCCGTGGACCGCGTCGCCGGGGAAATGTCCCGGGTCAAGGAAAAATACGGCAACTCCGCGATGTTCGTTCCCTACGGCACGGGCGGCTACAGCCAGATCACGGGCCGCCAGACCGCCCAGCGGCTGATGAACCTCTTCGGCGGCTCCCTCGGCTTCTACAACAGCTACTCGTGGGCCGCGATCGCAGCCGCGACGCCGACCGTCTATGGGACGTCCGTCACCGGGAACCAGCGCCAGGACTGGCTCAACTCGAAGTACATCCTGATGTGGAGCTGGAACCCGGCCGAGGCCCGCGACGGGACGAACAGCGAATATTTCATCCGGATGGCCCGGGAGCGTGGCGCCCGCACGGTCTGCGTCGACCCGAGGATGTCGCCGAGCGCGGTTTCCCTGGCCGACGAGTGGGTCCCCATCCGTCCCGGCACCGACGCGGCCATGATGTCGGCCATGGTCCATGTCATGATCACGGAGAAGCTCCTTGACGCGGAGTTCATCCGGACCCACTGCGTCGGCTTCGACGAAACGCAGATGCCCCCCGGCTGCGAAGGCGAGGAGAGCTACCGGGACTACATTTTAGGGACGCAGGACGGCACGCCCAAGACGCCGGAATGGGCAGAGCGGATCACGGGAGTTGCCCGCGCGACCATCGCCCGTATCGCCCGCGAATACGCCACGACGAAACCCGCGGTCCTCTACCAGGGCTATGGCATGCAGCGCCGGGCCTACGGCGAGCAGGTCGTCCGGGCCGGCTGCGTCCTGGCCGCGATCACCGGGAATGTCGGGATACCGGGAGGCTGGGCGGGCGGGATGGCCCTCCAAGCCCCTGACGGCGGGCCTTTATGGATCGTTTTTCCCCCCGGGCACAATCCCGTCAATGCCTCGATCCCGAGCTTTCTCTGGTCGGAGGCTGTCCTGCGCGGGAAGGGGATGGGGCCCGAGGACGGCGTTGTCGGGGTCGATCGGCTCGACAACAACATCAAGCTCATCTACGCCGTCGCCTCCAATTGTCTCGTCAACCAGCATGCCAACATCAACCGGACGGCCGGCATCCTCCGGGATGAGGAACGCCTCGAGTTTCTTGTCGTCCAGGACAACTTCCTGACCTCGACCGGCCGCTTCGCGGACATCCTACTTCCCGCCTGCACGCAGTTCGAGACCTGGGGAGTCGAGGACGGCTGGAAATACGGCGACGAGGTCCTCCTCATGCCGAAGATCGTCGAGCCGCCGTTCGAGACGAAGAGCGATTACGCCATCTGCGCGGAGATCGCCCGGAAACTGGGGATCGGCGAGGCCTACACAAAAGGCCGCGACGAGCGCGGCTGGGTGGAATGGGCCCTCGACCGTTATAAGAAGACGCGGTTCCCGGGGCTGCCGTCGCTCGACGAGTTCGAGCGGTCCAATGCCGGCGTCTATTCCGTCCCGGTGACGAAGCCGGCCGTGGCCTTCGAGGATTTCCGGAGGGACCCCGTGGGTCATCCTTTGCCGACGCCTTCGGGCAGGATCGAGATCTTCTCCAAAAAGCTCTTCGACCTGAAAAAGCCGGCTTCCATCCCGGCCGTGCCGAAGTATATCCAGGAGTGGGAGAGTCCGTTCGGGCCGGAGGCGGCGAAGTATCCCCTCCAGGCCGTCGGCCATCATGGCCTGGCCCGCGTCCATTCCACCTTCGACAACGTGGACTGGCTCAACGAGGCCTTCCCCCAGCGTCTTTTCATCAACCCTCTGGACGCCGGTCCGCGCAGCATCAAGGACGGGGAAGCGGTCAGGGTCTTCAATGAGCGGGGGGCCACGGTCGTTCCTTGCCGGCTGACCACGCGGATCATGCCGGGTGTCGTCACGCTCCCCCAGGGCGCCTGGTGGGCTCCGGATGAGAAGGGGACCGACCGGCGCGGCTCCATCAACGTCCTGACCTCCGAACGCTGGACGCCGTTCGCCTTCGGCAACGCCCAGCATACGAACATGGTCCAGGTTGAAAAGGCCAAGGGACGATGAATGCGGTCCGCCGGTTCGCCTTCTTTTTCGATTCGAGCTCTTGCTCGGGGTGCAAGGCCTGCCAAATGGCCTGCAAGGACAAGAACGACCTGGGCCCGGGCGTCCTGTGGCGAAAGGTCTATGAGATCGCCGGCGGCGGATGGCGCAGGGACGGCGAGGTCTGGGCGCCGCGCGTTTACGCTTACAACATCTCGCTGGCCTGCAATCACTGCGAGGACCCCGCCTGCCTGCGGTCCTGTCCGACCAAGGCCATCGTGAAGGGCCCGGACGGCATCGTCGTCCTGAACAGCCGCGCCTGCATCGGCTGCCGCTATTGCGAGTGGTCGTGCCCCTACGGCGCACCCCGCTACGAGGGCGAAAGGGGGGTCATGGGCAAGTGCGATTTCTGCTTCGACCTCGTCGAAAAAGGGGAAAAACCGGCCTGTGTCGCGGCCTGCCCGATGAGGGCCCTGGATTTCGGGGAACTCGAGGTGCTCAAGGAAAAATACGGCGGGACAGACGCGATCTTCCCGATGCCGCAGGCTTCGCAGACCGGGCCGTCACTCCTTATTAAGCCTCACAGGAGCGCCGGCCTGGCCGGGAAGGGGACGGCCGGAGTGGCCAACGACGAGGAGACGTGAGATGGCGAAAAAAGAGTGGCCGCTCATCGCTTTCACGCTTCTTTCCCAGACGGGCGTGGGATTCTTTCTCCTTTTTACCGTCCCATTGGCCCTGTCCGGAACCGGAACGGGCGCGTCCGACATTCGGCTGCTCCGGCTGAGGTCCCTCCTCTTCGTCCTCGCCCTCCTCGCGGCCGCGGCCGCTCTCTCCTTCTTTCACCTGGGGAAGCCCTTCAACGCCTATCGGGCCCTGAACAACGTCCGGACCTCCCGGCTGAGCCGGGAGATCTTCTTCGAGCTTCTCGTGCTGTCCGTTTTAGGACTCTTGGCCTTGTTGGAGTGGAAGAGAATGGGAAATTCGGGCGCCTTGTCCCTTATAGGGCTTTATCTTTTGGCCGCCCTGGCGGGCGTCGGGCTCGTATGGACCATGGCGGACATCTACAGGCTCGAAGCCGTGCCTGTCTGGAATAACGCCATGACGCCCTTTTCTTTCTTTATGACGGCCTTCGTCCTGGGTGCCTTGGGCTCGGCCGCGGCCCCGGTTTTCAAGCTGTTGAGGGAAGGGGAGGGGACCCCCCCCTTCGCGGGCCGGTTGCCTATGAACGCGGCCGCCCTGGCCCTCCTGGTCCTGAATTTTGCCGGGGTCGTCCTTTTCGATCCGAATTTCGGGATCCGGCGACATGGGCGGCGGGAGTTCGACTCGAAACCCTCCCGGGTTTTCGTCCTGCTCTTCGGCCTCAGACTGACCCTCCTTCTATCGGCGGCCACCGCTGTCGTTCTGACCATCTTGGCGAAATCTCCTTTGATGCCGAGTTCACCGGTCCAGCATCTTATGATATGGGCGTTCGTCGCGGCCCTGGCGTCGGAAACCTTGGGACGGGTCCTATTTTACGCGCTCTTCAGGAAGGAAGGGCTTTGAAGGCGAAACTCTTGCCGATCAGGTCCCGGACTTCTTTCTAGGGGTTCGAATCCGTTCGGGTCCCTTCCGGAGTTCCCTCAGGTATTTCTTATAATCTTCGGGCGTGTTGAGATTCCGGAGCCAGCCGGAGTCTTTCAGCCTGATCTTGCACGTCCGGCATCGGTCGAAGAGCGTCAGGATGGAGAAGTCACGCGCTCGGACCAAAGCTTCGATCTCCGGGATGACCGATCGCCTGTAGACGGCAAAGAGCGGCTCGAAAAGCCCTCCGCACGAGACGGGGACCACGATGTCGAAGCCTTGAGCTTTCGCAATGAGACGTTTCAGAAAATTGATATCGATGTCCGGGATGTCGCAGGCCAGAACGACGCATACCTCGTTCTTTGCGGCTTTCAGTCCCGCCAGGATCCCGGCCAGCGGGCCCTGCCCGGGAGCGGCGTCTTCGACAGTCCGGCAGCCGGGCGCGTCCACGGCCTGTTCCCTCGATACGGAGATGAGGACCTCGTTGAACATCCCTTCGACCTGGAGGAGGGCCCTTCCGATGAGCGTCCCCCCGGGGATGGGCAGGCTTGCCTTGTCGGCCCTCATCCTCCGGCCCTTCCCGCCGGCAAGGATGATAAGGCTCACGCCTTTTCGTCCGCGGCCAGGCTTCTTACCCATGATGAGACATCATAAACAAATCCGTCAATTTGCGAAAGTCGTAGTTCGCTCCATATTTCCCGGGACCGCGCGGCGCGTGTTATAATGCCGTAATGCCGGCCATGGATGAGCGTATCGGCACCGATATCCTTTACCGGCGATGGGCCGCCCCATCGGCCAAGGCGGTTTTTATGTTGGTCCACGGGCTCGGGGCCCACTCCGCGCGCCGGGATTTCCTAGCCTCGTTTCTGGCCCGGAACGGCTACACCTCCTACGGCATCGAGCTCAAGGGATTCGGCCGGACGCCGGAACGGCCCCGAGGGCATGTCGATTCCTATCGTGTTTGAGAACGGGATATCCTCGCCCTGGCAGAAACTGCGGCCGGGGAAAACCGGGGCCGGAAAGTATTTCTCCTCGGCGAGAGCCTGGGGTGGCTTGTGGTTTTTAATAAATCAACACAAATTTCCCCAGGAAAATTCCTTAATTCGGAAATTGGTATTGTGTCCCCAATTTGGAGAAGAATCCAATATTTTGGACATATATCCATATTTTCACATGGCCTTCGCGGGAAAAGACCTTCGGCGATTGTCTAAGTTATTGATAATAAATATATTAATATTATGGCGGGTTTTGGCGTGTAAATTGCTACATCTTCCCTGAGAGGAGGGCCCATGAAACATAGGCATCTTAAGTTCAACAAGGGGATTGCCTTGGCCGTTTTCGCTTTGGCCGTTCTTCCGGCCGTTTTTCCGGGGGTCTGTGCCGCGCAGGGGTCGAGCCTGATCTGCCCCTGGTGGGGGCCCGAAGAATTCACTTACTTCACGTTGCCCATCGGCGGCTGGAACGTTCTCGGACCGTCTTCTGTCCGGGGAACGGCGATGGGGGAGACGCTTTTAGGGAACACGGGTCCGGCATCGGGCTTCTTCAACCCCGCCGCTCCCTGCCGGCCGGAAACGGCCTCTTTCACCCTAAGCTATAGATACGCCCACACGGTTTATAAAGCGAATTGTCCTTCGCCCTTCTTGATCCAGATGGCGATGCCCTCGCATGATGATATGGCCTCGTTCTGCAGGAATACGGAGAGCCTGGACAGAGTGGGTATCTCCTTACCCATCGGAGATTGGACGTTAGCGGCCAACTATGGGCTTTTTCAGGAGTTTAACTTCCCGGACATCAGGCCCGGATTCTATTCCTATTGGAGCGAAGTCAGGCAATCCGGGAAACTCCGCGGCGCCAACTTATCGGTATCCCGTTCCCTGACCCCCTCTTTCTCGCTCGGCGTTTCGGTCTCCTACCTCTTCGGAGATCTCTTCCGGTCCCAGACGGTGCCGTGGCTCTATTGGATTCTGGACGGGATCTCCGACGGCGGAGGACCGCTTCCGCCGACATCCGAACTGGACCGATTGAAGACCGAGGATTACAGTATCGAAGAAGATAACCTCGATTTCAACGCCCTAGCGTTCAACCTCGGATTGACTTTCGAGGCTGGAACGGACTGGACGATCGGCCTCCTTATCCGGCCGCCCTTCAAACTCAACGCAGACGCGAACATCCGCGTGACCTATGGTGATCCCGCCCAGCCGCCGGTCCACAGCGTCGACGATTATTCCCTGAAGCAGCCGTTCGTCGCGGTGTCCAGCGTATCTTTCAGGCCCGTCTCCGGTCTCGAGCTCGCGGCGGACCTTTCGTACTGGGGGTGGGGGCAATCCACGGCCTCTTATCAGACGGGCTGGTATTGGTATTATAGTTCCGCGTTTAAAAGCGTCCTCAAGCTGAACTTGGGCGCCGAATACCGGATCGATTTTCCCTCCGGCCGCGTCAAAGGGTTGGCCCTCCGGGCCGGGTATATTTATGATCCCCAACCCTATCCGTATGGGGAGAGCTGGGCCCGGAGTTACCTGACGGGAGGGTTCGGCCTTTCCCTGGGCGATTTCGAGATCGAAGCGGCGGCTAAAATCGGCTTCGCGGCCTCGGAACTCGGTCGACTCCACTCGAACATCTTTCAACTCGGTGCCGGATACAGGTTCTGATGGAAAGGGAATAGAAAGAATCCGGTTTGACTTCGTTCGGGCGACGATGGATAATTTTCCCGGACATGGCAAAAAAAGCGGGCGGGAGAACGGGCTTCATAAGCTCGATCTCCGAACTTTATCCCGGCCTGATCGAAAAGGCCAAGGGAACGATCGAGGCGTCCGAGAAGGAATACGAACAACGGACATCGGGGATCGCGGGGAGCTTCCTCTGGGAGCACACGCTCCACGTCGCGTCCCTCGCCTACGAACTTGCCCTCGATGAAGGCCTCGATCCCGTCCTGCCGTCCCTGGCGGCCCTCTTTCATGACGCGGGCAAGTTCGCGGGAGGCGTGTATCATAAGGGACGGCGGCCCGAAGAGGAAGATTCGGCCGCGCTTGCGGGAGCCGTTCTTGTCAAGACGGGAGTGCCCCGGGCCGCGATCGCCAAGGTCTGTAAGGCCATCCGGGCCCTATACGACGAAAAGACCCGCCGCGACCCCATTGCCGGCCTCGTCCACGATGCCGATTTCCTATCCAAGTTCGGCTATCTCGGGATCGCCGGCTTTTTCATCAAGTCCACCTTGCGGGGAAGGAACTTGAACGGCGCCATCATGAATTCCCTGAGCAAGGAGCTGACCTACGCTTCGGCCCTGCCCTCCAATATGAGGACCGGGGCGGGGCGGCGGGCGGCGGTCAGGAAAGCGAGGGACACCCAGAGGTTCTTCCGGGCGCTCCTCCGCGAGCTCAAGGAGACTCACGGGGCGGAGTATAGGCTCAGGCAGGCGCGCGTCTTCCGTCCCGGAGACGGGGAGAAGATGACCGAGGTCCGGCTCGTCGTTCCCGCAAAATGCGAATCCTGCGGCGGCAAGTGGGGGCGCGAACTCGCCGTGGAAAAGGGGATTAAGTGCTTGACGCTCAACGCCCTCCTCCGCTGTTCCGGCTGCGGCGACAATTACACGATCTCCTTCTGCCTTCCGGAGGTCCCGCCGAACGCCCCGTCCTCCGGGCGCCTTCGAAATGGAACGCCATCCCGGTCGAGGTGACCAGCTGAAATCGGGCCCTTCTTCCGCGGCTCCGCTTCGCTGCGTTTGTTACTCTTTTCCTTTCATGATCTCCAGGAACTGCCCGGCGCCGGCGGGAGCCTTTGTCAGGAGGCTCACGCCGATGACGGCGACACCCGAGAGGATGGTCGCCGGCACCCACTCGGACATGGCGGCTTTAAGCGCAGGGATGGAATACCAGATGATCTCCACGGCCGTCCCGATGAAGATCCCCGCCGCGACACCCCATTTGGTCAACCGTTTCCAATAGAGCGAGAGCAGGATGGCCGGGGCGAACGCGGCCCCGAGCCCGCCCCAGGCGAAGAGGACCATGTAGAAGACGAGCTTTTTCGCGTAGACGCCGATCGCAAATGCGATGAGGGCGATAAAGATCGTGGCCGTCCGGCTCCAGAAAACCAGCTGCCTCTGGGTCATCTCTTTTCCTTTGGCGAGGATCTTCTGGTAAATGTCCCGGATGACGGCTGAAGAGGCCACGAGAAGCTGTGAGTCCGCCGTCGACATGATCGCGGCGAAGATGGCCGATATCGTCAGGCCGAAGATGAACGGATGGAGATGCTGCGCGCCCAACAAAGGGTAGATGTTCTCGGGGTCCTTGGCCGGCAGGAGAGCGACATCGCTGTACATCGCCCGCCCGACAAGTCCGATGTACAAGGCCCCCCAGGCCATGATGACGTTCCAGACTGTCCCGATGAGGCCGCTCACCCGCAGCCGCTCGGGGTTTTGGATGGACATATATTTATTGAGGATGTGAGGATTTCCCGGCGAGCCGAGCCCGATGCCGATAAACCCCAGGAACACCCCGGCCGAGAGGGCGAACGGATCGAGGAGCTGCGGAGAGAGCCCCTTGAGGGTCGCCAGGACAAGGGGCAGGCCGCCGAAGCGGACGATGGCGACAGCGGGCAGGATGACGAGGGCGAAGATCATGAATATCGCCTGGAAAACGTCGGTCAGGCAGACGCCCAAGAAGCCTCCCATCATCGTGTAGAACAGGACGACACCGGTTGTGATGAGGACGCCGTAGATGGGGTTGATGCCGAAACTCGCCGAGAGGGCTTTCCCTCCGGCCGTGAACTGGGCGGCCACATAGGCGACCATGAAGATGAGGATGGGGATAAGGGACACCGTCCGGACCAGCCGGGTCTTGTCGGCCAGACGGGATTCCAGGTAGTCGGGGATGGTCAGGTTGTCCATTTTCCCGGTGAAGATGCGCAGTCGCCGGCCCCCGTAGACGAACATGAAGAGCTCCATCAGGATGTATCCGACGACGGCCCAGATGGCGGAAACGCCCCGGACGTAGGCCATGCCCGACATGCCGATGATCAGCCAGGCCGAACGGCCTGCGGTGACGGCGGATAGGGCCACGACGAAACTCTTCATTTTTCTCCCGCCCAGGAAGAACTCGCCGAGGCCTGAGGAGGAGAACCGGGTGCTGTAGAGGCCGATGGCGATCATCATCCCGAGATACAGGACAAAGGCCGTGAGGACCCAGGGATTGGAGCCCAAGGAAACGCCCGTCATTTCTTCCCTCCCTTCTTCAAACCGATGATGAGAGCGAGCGCCAGGATGAAAGCGGGAATGATGACGATTCCGAAATAGGTCCGAAACATGGCCACCTCCAAGGTCCCGATGATGCGGGATCGATCCTCGTTAAATCAATCTTCGTCATCGTACCCGTTGCGCCTTTTGTCCTTGCCGTTGACCCCGTTCGCGTCCAGGGCCCACATGCCGCGGCCGTGGGTGGCGATGACGACGATGTTCTCCCTGGGATGGACGATCAGGTCGAGGACGTAGACCGTCGGCAGGTCCCTGCCGAGCACGGCCCATGTCTTCCCTTGGTCCGCGGACACATAGACACCGCCGTCCGTCCCGACGTAAAGGATGTTCTTGTCGACCGGGTCCTCGCGGATGACGTTGACGGGCCCGCAGGGAATTCCCTTTGATATATCAATCCAGGTTTTGCCGTAATCCTTGGACATCCAGACATAGGGCGTGAAGTCATCGTCGCGCTTTCCGTTTTGCGTCATGTAGACGGTCCCCATGTCAAAGGCCGAGGCCGCGATCCGGCTCACCCACTTCTCGTAGGGGAGACCGGCCGTGATCTCCTGCCAGGCTTTTCCCCCATCTTTTGTCACCCAGACTCGGCCGTCGTCCGTCCCGGCGTAGATCAGCCCGTATTTAAGGGGGGACTCGGAGATGGCGAAGAGCGTGTGATAAGGGATGTCGCCCATCTCGGACGCGGTATTGTAGGTCAGGTCGGGGCTGATGCGCTCCCATGTATCGCCGCGGTCGAGCGACCGGAAGACGTACTGCATGCCGTGGTAAACGATATCGGGATTGTGGGGAGATAGGATGAAGGGCGCCATCCACTGTCCTCTCAACCTGGGCTCGTTCTCGTAAGTGCGGGGGAGGAGGTCCTTCGTCGTCTCCCAAGATTTGCCGGGTTGGCTGAGATCGGTCCGGGAGATCGTTCCATAGAACCCGGCCGAGTAAACGATATTGGGGTTCGTGGGGTCGATGGCGTGGTTGGAGCCTTCCCCTCCCGGCGTGTCCTCGAACTCCACGGGGGGGATCTTGTCCCGGCCCTTGCTGAGGTCGACGACACCGCGAAAACTTCCGTGGTCCTGCATCGAGCCGAAAACGTGGAACGGGGTTGCCATGTCGAAGTTGATGTTGAAGAACTGGCAGACGGGAAGGACGTCCTGGAAGTACCGCCAGTTCACGCCTTTGTCATAGGATACGGCGAGACCCTGGTCGAAACCGTTGAGCAGGTAGTTGGAGTTTTCGGGGTCGATCCAGAGGGCGTGATGGTCTCCGCCCGGACTCTTGACGCGTTTGAAGGTCTTGCCTCCGTCTGTCGAGACGTTCAAGCTCAGGCCCATGGTGTAGACGGTGTCGGCGTCGTTGGGGTCGACGCGGACTTGGCCGAAGACCCAACCATACGTGTTGGAGTGGCGCTCCATGAATGTCTTCTGCTCAGGCGTCAATCCGCTCACCTGTTTCCATGTCTCGCCCTTGTCGTCCGACCGGTAGACCGTCGCCCCCTTGATGATTCCGCTCGAAGGCAGGCCGTAGGTGTTGGTCAGCTCTTCGCCGGTCGGCTGGCGGGATATCTCGTAGTTGTCCACGAACGCATAGAGGACGTTCGGCTTGGTCAAACAGACGTCGATCCCCGTCCGGCCCCTGAACCTCGCCTCGGGAAGGCCGTTCGTGATCGGTTTCCAGGTCTTGCCGCCGTCGGTTGTCTTGAACAGGCCGCTTCCGGTATAATCGACGAAATTGCGCGGGTCGTTCCACTTGGTGCGGATCCTCTGCCATGTGGAGGCGTAGAGCGTCTCCGGGTCGGAGGGGTCCATGACCAGGTCGATGGCGCCGGTCTTATCGTCGACGAAAAGCGTCTTTTGCCAGGTCTTGCCGCCGTCTGTGGTCTTATAGACGCCCCGGTCGGGGTTCGTGGTCCACTCGTGGCCCGAAGCCGCGACGTAAACGATGTCGGGGTTTTTCGGATGGATAACGATCCTGGGGATCGTATTGGTGTTCTCGAGGCCCATGTGGGCCCAGGTCTTGCCGGCGTCCGTGGACTTGTAGACTCCGATTCCGGCCTGGGAACTGCGGAAGATGTTGGCTTCGCCGGTCCCGACCCAGACGATCATCGGGTCGGACGGCGCGACGGCGACGTCCCCGATGGCGGCCGAGGGGCCCTTGTCAAATATGGGGTCCCAGGTCGTCCCTTCGTTGTCGGTCTTCCAGAGACCGCCCGAAGCCGTGGCGGCGTAGATCGTGTAGTTCTTGCCCTTGGGGGCGACGACCGCGACGTCTATCGTCCGGCCGCTGATATTCTTCGGGCCGATCCACTGCCACCTGAGGTCCTTAGACTTCGAGCCTTGGGCCATCTGGGCGTATTGCTCGAAGCCCTTGAGGCGGATCTGGGGGTCGGTGGATTGGACCCTCTTGGGCTTCTTCGCCTGTTCAGCGATGCCGGTCAGGCCTAAAACCAGGACGGCTGGGATGATGAGGACATGGAGAAAATAACGGGACCTGGAATGATTCACGGGAACCTCCTCCACGGGACGTGAAGGGACAGTTTAAGAAGAAAACGAAGCCAAGTCAACTCATGGAACGGTCCCGTAAGCATCTCTTTTTATGTGATTAGGTGTTGTCTGGAGGCCGGTCGGGGGATTCGTCGCCACGCTTCTTTGCCCCTGCGAGGGGAAGTGCGAGCGGCCTGTAGCCGCCCTTAGCCCCCGGCCCCCGGGGAACCAGTCCCGTCGGTTCCCCCCATCGGATAAGCCGACGGGTCCCCCCTCCGCTACGGGGGCTTACGGGCGGCATCCAGTGCCGCCCGGTAAGAATTTGGCTGTTCCTCCATACCCCTCGCGGCCCTTATTGATTCAACCACACGAAAAGAGATGCTTCCAACGGTCCCAAAATTGCCGATAGGACGCGAGTCGGAATTCCGGGACATGAACCAATTCTCTGGAATTGGTATCGTGTCCCTGGAATTCCGGGTATCACCAGAAGTCGGCGTCATCGATTGAGAAGAAAGAATCCTATCGGCAATTTTAGGACGGTCCCGATAAAATGATATAATATTGCGTTATGCCGATCAGGAAAGCCCGGAGGGAAGATCTCTTCCGCGTCAGGGAGCTGGTCGAAGGTCTCGGACTGGACTCCCCGGGCATGGAAGACGACGCGTTCTGGGTCGCGGAGGACAACGGACGGATCGAGGGGGTCTGTGGGCTCAAGAGGCATCCCGACTGTCTTGAACTCTGCGCCCTCGGCGTCGAAGAAGGCGCGCGCGGCCGGGGAACCGGCCGGGAATTGGCCAAAGCTCTGCTCCGCGAGGTCCAGGGGGACATCTATCTGGCGACGGTCATCCCGGGCTTCTTTGAACGATTGGGCTTTTCCCGGACGTTCGAGTTCCCCCGTTCCCTGGCAAAGGGCGGAGACTGGTGCGAGGGATGCGACCGGGCCCTTTGCACGGTCATGGTGAGAAGGGCGGAATGAAAGCGCCCGAGTTCCCGGAGTTCAAAGCGGTCGGCCTCGAGGACAGGCCCGTCATCGGGGAGCTCATTCGGGCCCATCCGTCCGACGCCTGCGAGATCAATTTCACGAACATCTTCATCTGGAGGCATTTCGAGCGCTCGAGATACACCTTGATCCGGGGCAACCTCTGCGTTCTCTGCGACCCTCCGAACGAGCCCCCGTATTTTCTCCAGCCGGTGGGGGCCGCGGACCTGGAAGAAACGGTCCGGGATTGTCTTGAAATCGCGCCCCGCCTCTCCCGCGTCCCCGAGGACTTCGTTCTCAAGCACTGCGGCGGGCTCAGGAGCGAGGCCGACCCCGACAATTTTGACTACGTCTACAGGACCGGGGATCTGATCCAGCTGAAGGGCAAGAAATATGACGGCAAGCGGAACCGCATCCGGAAGTTCGAAAAGAGTCACGTGTTCCACTATCTGCGGTTAACCCCCGGGCTCATGAACGGCTGCCGCCGGCTCTTCGAGGAGTGGTTCGCGGGGAAAGCGAACGCGGATCCGGCGATCCGGGCCGAGAAGGAGGCCATCCTCGAGGCCCTGGCCGGTTTCGAGGTCCTGGGGCTCACCGGGGGGGCCGTCGAGGTCGACGGAAGGATCGTCGCGTTTTCCATCGGGGAGAAACTGACCCCCGATACGGCTGTCATCCATATCGAGATCGCCGGCCCGGAGTTCCCCGGCCTCGCCCAACTGATCAACCGGGAGTTCGTCCGGAACGAGTGGTCCTCGTTCGAGTTCGTCAACAGGGAACAGGACGTGGGGATCCCGGGCCTCCGCCGGGCCAAACTCTCATACTATCCGCATCATCTGGTCAAGAAGTATACGATCACGAAGTGAGCGCCGGCGCGGAGAAACCCCGCGGCCGGACCATGTTCTCCGGGGCTAGGACCGTGCACGCTTCGTAGCCGAGGACCGGCACGAGGGCCGTCACGAGCCCGATGCTCCTTTCGACCATGTCCCGGCAGACCGCCACATTGGCCGTGATACCGTCGACACATTCGTGTTGAGGCGTTTCCATACCGTTCCTAAGCATCCCGATAGATTCGAAGAGGAGCGGACGAGCCCGGCGTCAGGCCATCAGCGAACAGATGGCGGCGACATTGACCATGTCGTCGGCCGAACAGCCCCGGGAGAGGTCGCAGTAGGGTTTATTCAGCCCCTGGACGATGGGCCCGACGGCATCGGCGCCGCCCAGTCGCTCGGTCAGCTTGTATCCGATGTTGCCGGCGTCCAGGTCCGGGAAGACAAGGACGTTGGCTTTCCCGGCGACCGGGCTGCCCTTGCACTTGCGCTCGCCGATCGAAGCGACGAGGGCCGCGTCGGCCTGCATCTCTCCGTCGAGGAGAAGGTGGGGCGCCTTCTCCCTGGCGATCTTCGTGGCGCTGACGACCTTGTCCACGTCGGGATGGCTGGCCGAGCCCTTGGTCGAGAATGAGAGCATGGCGACCTTGGGCTCCTCGCCGGTCACGGCCTGGAAGTTCCTGGCCGAGGCGATGGCGATGTCTGCGAGTTGGGCGTCCGTCGGGTTGGGGAGGACGGCGCAGTCGGCGTAGCAGAGAAGCCTCTGCGGGAAGACCATGATGAAGAAGCTCGAGACGGTGGAGATCCCGGGCGCCGTTCCGACCGTGTGGATGGCGGCCCGGATGACGTCCCCGGTCGAAGAGATGTTCCCGCCGACAACCGCGCTGACCTTGTCCGTGGCCAGCATCAGGCCGGCGAAGTAGAGCGTCGTTTTGGCCGCCTCGACGGCCTGCTCCACCGTCCAGCCCTTCGCCATTCTTTTCTCGAACAGGAGGTTCACCAGGGCATCCTTCCATTCGGATGTCAGGGGGTTGACGATCTCGATGCCGTCCAGGTTGAGGCCGTTGTCCCCCGCGATCTTGAGCAGGGCGTCCGGATTTCCGACAAGCATGGGGACGGCGATCTTCTCGGCCTTCAGGGTCAGGGCCGCCTTGAGGGTTCGCGCGTCCTCGGCGTCGGGGAAGGCGACGCGCAGGTATCTCTGGGACGCCTTTATCCGGATGTCCTGGATGAATGTGTTTCCGCTCACGTCAATGACTCCTTTGAATTCGATCTTTCTTCCTCAATCGGGGGAGGGCCAGGGCCGACGGTGCCAGGGCGATCCCGCCCCGAGCGGTGCAGCGGAGTTCGGCCGGGAGCATCTTTCCCGAGTCATAAACGGCGTCTATGGTCTCGTCCAGTGAGATGGGGTTCCGGTATCCGCCCAGGATGAGGTCGGCGCAGACAAAGGCGCTTGATGCGGCCACGGCGTTCCGGGTATGGCACGGGATCTCGCACATCCCCTGGACGAGGTCGCAGACCGAGCCCATGGTGTTCTGGAACGCGATCGCGGCCGCGTCCGCGGCCTGCCGGGCGTTCCCTCCCGCGAACTCGACGACGGCGGCGGCGGCCATGGCCCCGGCCGCTCCGATCTCCACCTGGCAGCCGGCCACTTCCGCGGCGAAGGTGGCCCTCCGGGCGACGATGAGGCCGACGGCCGACGCGGCCAGGAGCATCAGGGCCGTCCTCCTGTCGCCGACCCTCTTCTCTTCGGCGAGGGTTACGACGACACCCGGCAGCGCCCCGGCCGCTCCGCCCGTTGGAGCGGCGCAGACAATGCCCATGCTGTTCGCGACGTGCATGACGGCCATGGCCCTTGCGGCCGCCCGGGTATGGAGTCCCCCGATCGGCGTTTTCCCTGAACGCTCGGCGCGAAAGACACCACCGGCCGAAGGACGGAGGAGCTGCATCGCCATCCCCCTGCTCCCGAGGCCCCGGGCCACCGATTCCCTCATGATGGAATAACGCCTCAGGACCTCGGACAGGACCTCTTTCTCGGACAGTCCCAAGATGCGGGCTTCGTAGGCAAGGGCGATCTCGCCTAGAGAGCGGCGCTTTCTCGCGGCGGCCCGGACCATCTCCGAGGCGCTCAGGAAGATCGGTTCGCCCTTCCTGACGTGGAAGACGGGATCGACAGTCCATGTCTTCTTGACGGCGGGAAACGACTTGAGCCGCCCCCGGATCCTCTGCGTCGCCGGAGCATCTTTCCGGAAAGACAAAAGGACTTCGCGGCCTTTTGCCCGCCTGAAGATCGCTTCCGTCGACCGGCCGGACGCGGCCATGATCCTCTTGACCGCGGCCTCGGCTCCGCGGCCGGCCAGGACCACGGTCTCGTGGCTCTTTCCTTTGATCTCCACGGGCCTTCCCTCGAGCTCGGCGATGACGAATCCGCCGCCGCCCGTGGACTTGGCGGTGATCTCGAGAGTTCCTCCGTTAGCCGACGTCATCCGGATCCGGGCCATGTTGGGGTGGTCAGCCCTGACAAGCGGCGCGATTTCGAAAACAAGCTTCAGCCCGGACCGTTTCGCGAATTCCAAGGCCTTTAAAAAGCGCCTGTCCGTGATGGGCCAGCCCATGAGGCCGGCAGCCAGGGCTAGGTCCACTCCCTGCTGACGGTAGGTCCGGGCGTAGGACCCGTCCGGGTCAAAGGTGAAGGACGCGGTCCGCGGCTCGTCCCCGAGCAGGGAGCGGGCGGTCCTCCCGATGTGGTAAGAGCCCGCGGTATGTGAACTCGACGGGCCGTGCATGACAGGACCGAGGACGTCGTTGAGGACACTGATGAATTCCATGATCGCTCCACAGGACATTGTAGCCGAATGCGGAGCGATCAGCAATCGCTCCGGCCCGTCCTCCCGTCGTCAGAACCGATCGAAGAAATCGTGACCCTTGTCGTCGACAACGATGAGGGCCGGGAAATCCTTAACCGTGATCATGAAAACGGCCTCCATGCCGAGCTCGTGCGACGCTTCCAGGACCCGGGACTCGAGCTCCAGGTCACGGAAGGCGTGTCCCGTCGGGCTTCCTTTCGTCGGCAGGTGGTCGAGCGCGCCGGCCGAGGCGAGCTTGACGGCCTTGAGCGTGAGCTCCGCGGAGGTCCCGCCACGACGATCGCCAGATGACAGGGAGGACAGGCCGCCGTCCCCAACGCCTTCAGCTTGGCCGTCAGGAACCTGGGCAAGGTTTCAGGATTCAATGTCGCTTTCGTTTCCTGGGTGATGCTTTACGAAGACAAAGTCGGCCTCGGAGGAACGAGGTTCACCGCCGGGATGGGCTTGAAATTCTAGGTCCTAGCGGGCTTGGGACTAGTGCGGAACCGACTAAACAGACTCATGCCGTCAGACTCTCGCGAGGGGTGAGGACGAAGGCGGCCGCGAAAGATCAGACGCCGAGGCCGTGGTTTTCCAAGAACTGTTCCAGCCGCTTCTCGATCTTCTTGGCGGTCTGCTTGTAGATCTGGTAGCCCATGCCGATCGGGTCCTCGATGTCCCAGCCGAAGAGCTTCTCTTCCGGGACCCGGTTCGATTCTTTGAGGCGCGCGTAAATGGAAAGGTCCAGGGCGATGATGTAATCGTAGGGTGAGAGATCCACGTCGGCGACGTTCCTCGGCCTGTGACCGGAAATATCGACTCCGTAAACGGCCTTGATGACCAGGACGGCCTCTTCCGTGGCCTTTCCGCCCGAAGGCGCGATCCCGGCGCTCTCCGCGATCGCCCCGTTGCCGAGCCGTTTCCGGGCGATGCCGACGGCCATGGGACTGCGGCAGATGTTGCCGTGGCAAACGAAGAGGATCCTGCGGCCCATTCCCTAATCCCGTGCCCCGCCGCTTTCCACGGTGACGTCTTTCGCCTTTTCATAGAGGAACATCGAGAGGACATAGAATTCCGCGGACTCGGCGGACCGGCCTTCAGAGGCCATCGACGCGGCCCGGGACTCCTCCTCGCGCGCCCTTTCGTAGAGCCATGTGTCCTTCATAAGCGGCTTGACGGCGTCGGCCTGTTTCCGCGTGTCCTCGACGAGCCCCTGGAGCCGGGCCAAGCAAGCTTCTTCGTTGCCGCCTTTGAGGCTTAGGGTGAAAACCCTGCGGAGGATCGTGTAAAGCGTCCTGGCCCCTGAAAAATCGTTCTTCCGGTAGGCGTCCACGGCGTCCTTCAGCTTTTCCGCGGCGATCCAGTGGAGGAGGTTCTCTCCCTTGGCGGCGGCGTATTCGTCCGCGCTCTTTTTTGCCGGGCCCATCTCTTCCCCGGCGGCGTCGGCCGTGTCCTTGTCATTGACGAGGCCAAGGAACTTGTTCATCTCGGACTGGCTACGGGTGTAGCTTTTCCGGGATTCCTCGATCCGACCCGCCTTTTGCTGCAGCTGCCCCTCCTCGAACTTCTTCTGAACATCATCCCACATCTTGACCAAAGGTTCTTCGGCCGGAAGCTTGTCCTTGACGGCGGACATGACCTTCTGCCAGCTTTGGAAGTCCTTCTGGTCCATGTATTTCGCCGCCTCCTTCAGAAACGGTGCCAGGAACGTAACGGATGACCTGCCCGCCTCGTCCTTGGGAGGAAAGGCCTCGTGGGAACGGCCGTCGCCGGGAACGGTGACCGGCTGACCCGGCTGATGCGAGGCCGGTCTGCCGGTCGGAGCGGCGTCCTTTTTTGGGAATGCCTGCCAAATGACCAGGGCGGCGGCCGCGACGAGGCCGACGGCCAGGACGGGGCGGAGGACCTTCTTCGCGTCGAACTTGATCGTGACCTCGTGGGCCGTCGTCGGTCTTTTTTTGACGATCACCCGTTCCCTGCTCGGGAGGCCCTTTTCCAGGGTGTCCAGCCGGTCGCGAAATTCCTCCGCCGTCTGGAACCGCCCCTCCCTGGATTTCTCCAGGGACTTAAGGATGATCTGGCTCATGGCCGCGGAAACCTGGCTGTTGAGCTCCCTGGGGTCCTGCGGAGGCTCGCTCTTGTGCTTGATGGCGACACTGAACGGCGTCTCGCCTTCAAATGGGACCTGCCCCGTGACCATCTCGAAGAGGATGACCCCAAGGGAATAGATGTCCGAACGCGCGTCAACGTCTTTGGCCTCGGCCTGTTCGGGGGACATGTATTCGGGCGTCCCGATGATGGCCCCGGTCCCCGTCAGGCCCTTGGCACTGAGGGAACGGGCGATGCCGAAGTCCATGATCCGGGCGTTGCCGTCCCGGTCGATCATGATGTTCTGGGGCTTGAGGTCCCTGTGGATGACTCCCAGTCTGTGGGCCTCGGCCAGTCCCTCGCAGACCTGCTTGGAGAGGTTCACCGCCTTGGCCTCGTTCAGGTGGCCGGAGCGGCGGATGAAACTTTTGAGGTTCTCCCCGGGCACATACTCCATGGCGATGAAATAGGTGAGGCCCTCCTCTCCCAGGTCGAACATCCGGCAGACATGCCTTTGGGAGATCCGGCGGGCCAACTTGATCTCGTTTCGAAACCGCTCGACGGTCTCCGCGTCGGCGGAGATCTCGGGATTGAGGAGCTTCAGGGCCACGTTTTCCTTGATCTTGGAGTCGTAGGCCCTGTAAACCCTCCCCATGCCGCCCTTGCCCAGCTCCTCGATGATCTCGTACCGGCCGGCGAAGGTCGTCCCGCGTTCGAGCTCCCTTAAGGGCTGGTAGACTCGGGTGAAAAAGGTCTCGGGGGCGGGAGTCCCCAGGAGCGGCCTGCCGCAGTTCCCGCAGAAGCGGGTATCGTTTGGGTTATCGTATCTACAAGAAAGGCATTTCATGGAGATTTCCCGGATTTTGTCCTCAGGATATCAATTACGCAAAAAAAGGTCAAACGGTTGCGCCAAGTGCCGGACGCGCGTTTAGGGAGCTCTTGCCCAGAAGCGATGATCGCGGATCCTCTTCAGCCCATCAGGGTTTCCGGACGACGCAGGCGATCAGGTAGCCGCGGCGTCCGAGCCGCGGGAATTTTCTGTGAAGATAAGCGAAGAACGAGACGGCGGGGGCCGACAGGAACGCGAGTTTCGGCCTCCGGACATAGATCCATAGGTCGGCCATCCTTAGCCAGCCGGGCATGAAGAGGATCCCCGTCTCGGCAAGGACCTCGAAGCCCTCACGCTCCAGCATCCTCTTCAGGGCCCTCATGCTGAACGATTTCTCGTACCCGTAGGCGTAAAGGCCGAGCCTTTGGAGAATACCGACCATGAGCGGGCGGAAGAACGGGTCGTGGGCGTTGGGAACTCCCATGATCGCCGTCCCTCCTTTCCGGAGCACTCGGAAGCACTCGCGGGCGGCCAGGGCGTACTCCTTGAAGTGCTCGATCGTGCCCATGCTGTAAATGTGGTCGAACGAACCTTCGGCGAACGCAATGGCCCGGACGTCCGAGACGATGAACCTCCGGCGGGCCGTGCCGTTTTCGAAGGCCGACCCCGCCTGTCTGAGTATCTCGGCGGAGATGTCGATCCCGTAGAAGTCGGCGCCCCGGTCGGCCGCGTATTTTAGGATCCTGGTGTTCTTGGCTTCGTCCCAGAGGTCGGTCTTCAGAAGCTTCTTGCCGGCAAGCCCGGGAAAATGTGTCTCGAAGAGCCTCTCTTCGCATTCCCGGTAATACCCGGTGGACGGGGCTTCGAAAAACCCTGGGAACCGAAGGCCCATCGAGTCCCAGAAGGATTTGTAGGGGGCCTTGCCGTCCTCAGCGGGCGGCCTTGAAGGTGATCGTTCCGTCATCGAGGACCTCAATATCTCCGGACGAGAAGAACTTCCTGGTTCCCGGCCCGTTCCAATATCCGAAGCTAGCGATCTCGGTTGAACCTGCTTTCAGAACGGCCTGCCGGGCAGTCCTATTCCAGGAAGCGATCGCCACGGTCAATCTATTGAAACCCCTTTCCAGGAGCGCGATCCTCATCAGGCGTCCGCCGCAGGCGTAAATGTTCTGCCTCCTGAAGTCGGGGGCGGTATAGGCCTCGTCTCCGAGGACCTCATCAGGTCCGAGGGCGATTCTCCGGCGCAGGTAGGGGACATAGAACGTCCCCGAGAACATCCAGCGGGCGTGGACTAGGTCCTCGCCGCTCCATCCCAGGAAGCATATGTGGCCCTTATCTAGCCGTCTGGCGAGCAGATCTCTCTTATAGTACCCCTTGCGGAGCGCCATGAGGGGATCCAGGTCTTCCTTTCCGGCGACGCCGAAACGGAACTGGGCCGGAAGAGTCGGATACACCCCGGGGACCCTGATAGTCTCGGAATAAAAAACATACAGTCGGCGAAAAGACCACGGCAAAACCTTCGTCAGGAAAGGGACGGGGCCCATCTCCCCAAAGACGGCGCATGCCGTATGAAATTTACTTCGGACGCCATGAGGATAGAGGTTGTTCTGGTCCAACGCGCCGTCGCCTCTCAGGATCCCCATAGGTTTTCGGGATAAAGTCCCCGCGCGACGAGCTCCCGGATGGCCGCCTGAACGCGGGGCCGGTCATCGGGATACGTCACCCCATACCATCTTTCGCTGTTGGAAAGGACTTTGACCCTGGCCTTTTTCTCGCGAACTAGGTTCCCGACGACCTCCGGGATCAGGAATTCGGCCTTGCTGATCGAAGACCTGTTCGCCTTTAAAAAAACCGGAAAGCGGGCATCGAGCTCGTCGAAGATGCTCGGGGTGAACCCCCAGATGTTCATGGAAACGACGCTGTCCGCGGGGATGTCGATCCAATCCCGCCCGTTCTCCGTGTATTTAACACCGTCCTTGAACCGTTGGACATTCCGGCGCTCGCAAACGTCGACGAGGCGTCCTTCAGGGTCGGCCGCGCAGACGCCCCGGGCCACGTGGCCATGTTCGGAGAGGGTGTTCTCGAGGATATAGCCGACCATGGCATAATCATAGAACTCCGGGGTGTCCGCCGCCTTCCGCATATAGGCGGCTATCGATGCGAAGGCCGTCCGGCCGTAGTGATCGTCGGCGTTGATGGCCGCGAACGGGGTGGCGACCTCGTCCCTCGCGCGGAGAATGGCGTGGCCCGTTCCCCACGGCTTGGTTCTCTCCGGCGGGAGATGGAAGCCTTCAGGCAAGGGAGTGAGCTCCTGGAACACATAAGCCGTTTCCACCCGGCCCTCGACGTTCCGGCCGACCTTACGCCGGAAGGCATCCTCGATCTCCCGGCGGATGATGAAGACGACCTTGTCGAAACCGGCCCGCAGGGCATCGTATAGGGAATAATCGATGACGATCTCGCCGTTCGGGCCGACGGGGTCGATCTGCTTAAGCCCGCCGTAGCGGCTGCCGATGCCGGCGGCCATCACAACCAGCGTCAACGAAGCCATCGTATCCTTCCTCCTCTCCGAGCGTCAATTCTAGCACATCCGGACGCCGCTCTGAAAGCGGGAGATCAAGGAGTTTTACGTGGGTCTGAAATTGACGAAAATGCCAAGCGCTTAACGATATAAAAAACAGGGGATCGCCGGGAAGGACGAAGGGGAACGGCGACACACCCAAGACTTTGTCCGTAGACATTAATCCCCCCAATCCCCCTTGGCCAATCAAGGGGGGAACAGGATGAGGTCTGTGTCGCCGTTCCCCTTCGTCCTTTAGAGGCGATCCCTAAATAGCTAAACGTACTGGAAAACTCCTTGAGGGCGCTTTACTTGCGCGGAGCTATCCGTTATCATGGAATTCAGCATGAAAGAACCGCGGGAAGGTGCCTCCATGATACATTCGACGACCGTGATCTGCGTCCGCCATCAGGGCGGCATCGTCCTGGCGGGGGACGGCCAGGTCACCATGGGCCAGACCGTCCTCAAGAAGAGCGCCCAGAAGATCCGACGGCTGCACAAGGGGGTCGTCCTAGCCGGGTTCGCCGGCTCCACTTCGGACGCGTTCGCTCTTTTCTCCCGCTTCGAGGTCAAGCTCGAGGAGTACCGTGGAAACCTCTCCCGGGCCGCCATCGAGCTGGCCAAGGACTGGCGGATGGACAAGTCCCTCCGGCAACTTGACGCCATGCTCGTCGTGGCCGACAAGGAAAGTTCGTTCCTCATCTCCGGAACGGGGGACGTCGTCGAGCCGGACGACGGCATCATCGCCATCGGGTCCGGCGGGCCTTACGCTTTGGCCGCGGCCAGGGCCCTCATCCGCCACACGGGCCTTTCGGCCAGGGAGGTCGCCCTGGAGGCCATGAAGATAAGCTCCGAGATCTGCGTGTACACCAATGATCACATCACCGTCGAGGAGCTCTAGATGGCCATCCGCCTGCCCGAATCGATGGAAAACCCCCCGGCGGACCCCAAGGACGACGAGCTCACCCCCCAGGAGATCGTCGCCGAGCTCGACAAGTTCATCATCGGCCAGAAGGCCGCCAAGAAGGCCGTGGCCATCGCCCTCCGCAACAGATATCGCCGGCGAAAACTGCCCCCCGAGTTGGCCGACGAGATCGCGCCCAAGAACATCCTGATGATCGGCCCGACCGGCGTCGGAAAGACCGAGATCTCCCGCCGCCTGGCGAAGCTCACGTCATCTCCCTTTCTCAAGATCGAGGCCAGCAAGTTCACCGAGGTAGGTTACGTCGGCCGGGACGTCGAATCCATGATCCGCGATCTCGTCCGCATCTCCGTGGACATGGTCAAGTCCGAGAAGATCGAGGAGATCGAGGAGAAAGCCAAGGGCAATGTCGAGGAGAGGATCCTGGACCTCCTCCTCCCGCCGCCTCGCAAGCGTGAGGACTCCATGACCGAGGAGGAGGCCGGGGGGAGCCAGGAGAGCCGGGAAAAGTTCCGGAAGCAGCTTCGGGCGAGGTTCCTGGAGGACAGGCCGGTCGAGATCGAGATCAGGGAAAAGAACGCCACGCCGTTCGAGATCCTTTCGAATTCCGGGGTCGAGGAGATCGGGATCCAGATCCAGGAGCTCATCCCCGGGTTCATGGGGGGAAAGACCAAGAAGAGGAAGATGAAGATCAAGGAGGCCCGCGAGGTCCTGCTGGAAGATGAGGAGAAACGCCTGGTGGACATGGACCAGGTGTCCCGACTGGCGGTCGAAAAGGTGGAGCACTCCGGCATCATTTTCCTGGACGAGGTGGACAAGATCGCCGGCCGCGAGACGGGCCATGGACCCGAGGTCAGCCGCGAAGGGGTCCAGCGCGACCTTCTGCCCATCATCGAAGGAACGACCGTGAACACGCGCTTCGGCCTTGTCCGGACCGACCACATCCTCTTCATCGGTGCGGGGGCCTTCCACGTTTCCAGGCCGTCCGACCTCATCCCGGAGCTCCAGGGCCGGTTCCCGATCCGTGTCGAGCTCACCCCCCTCAACAAGGGGGACTTCGTCCGCATCCTGACCGAGCCCGAGAACGCCCTCATCAAGCAGTATGAGGCCCTGATGGCCACGGAGGGCGTCGAGGTCGAGTTCTCTCCGGAGGCCATCGACGAGATCGCCGCCATCGCGGAAAAGGTCAACGAGGACACGGAGAACATCGGCGCCCGCAGGCTTCACACGGTCATGGAGAAGGTCATGGAGGACATTTCCTTCGAGGCCCCGAACATCCGGAGGAAGAATATCCCCATCGGGAGAGAATACGTCCAGAAGCAGCTCGAGGACATCCTCAAGGACCAGGACCTGAAGCGGTTTATTTTGTGATGAAGAAACCCATCGTTTTCGTCGCGCTCCTCGCCTGCGCGCTCACGGCCGGCTGCGGCAAAAAAGGCCCCCTCCTGCCGCCGCTCATCCGCACGCCGCAGAAGGTGGAGGCCGTGACCCTCTTCCAGCGCGGCGACAAGATCTTCGTGGAATGGAAGAACCCCGTGACCTACGTGGACGGCGCCGTCCTGGACGCCGTGGCCGAGGCCGAGATCTGGGTCCTCGAACAGCCGAAGGGCAAGACAGCCGCAGTCCAGCCTGCAACCCAACCTGCAACCCAGCCGGCAACCCAGCCGGCAACCCAACCTGCAACCCAGCCGGCAATCCCGCCGGCAATCCCGCCGGCAATCCAGGTGACTGCGAACTACTTTGAGGCCAAGTCCCGGCTGGCGGCCGTCATCGAGAGGGAACAGCTCACGACCTACCGGAGGGAAAAGGACTCCGACGCCGCGGGCTTTTCCTATCCGTACTCGCTGGCCGGCAAGAAGATCGGGACTTCGAAGTTCATCTTCGCCGTCCGCGTGAAAGACCGGCGGTCCCACGAATCCGCGTTCTCGGCCACCGCCGAAATCGAGCCGCAGGCGGGTCCTCTTCCGCCTCAGGGCTTCGATCTCCGCTCCGCCGAGGACAAGGTCGTCCTTTCTTGGCAGGCGCCTGCCGTGAACGTCGACATGTCCACGCCCCCGCGTGTCGTCGGCTACAACATCTACCGGGAGTCCAAGAACGGTCCGGCCAAGCGCCTCAACTCGAGCCTGGTCGTGGAGCTCAAGTATGAGGACGGCGAATTCGAGTACGGCCTTTCGCTTCGATATTTCGTCAGGTCGTCGGCCACCGAGACGCCTCCCTTTCTGGAGAGCGACGATTCCGAGCACCAGGAGATCCTCCCCAAGGATGTTTTTCCACCGGCCGCGCCCGCCGGCCTGGTGCCCGTGACCGGCAACGGATTCATCGCTTTGAGCTGGGAGGCGAATCGGGAAAAGGACTTTGCCGGCTACAAGGTTTGGCGCAGGGTGGAAGGGGAGGCCGAAGACGAGCTGCTGACCCCTCAGCTTTTCATCGAGAACGCTTACACGGACGCCGCGGTTGAAAAGGGCCGGCGTTATCGGTATGCTATTAGCTCCGTGGACAGGAACGGGAACGAAAGCCCGAGAACGGAGGCCGTGGCCGACAGCCTATAGGACGCGCCTCGATGAAGATCTATCGGTTTCGCTACAGAAAGAAGATCCTTTACGGGGTCCTCAAGGAGGAGTTCCTCTTTCCCATAAAAGGGTCCGTGTTCGGGGATTTCAGGATCGAGGACAGCCCCGTGCCCATCAGCGAGGTGTTCATCCTTCCTCCCGTCGAGCCCACCAAGATCGTCGCCGTGGGCGCGAACTACAGGGACCACGCGCAGGAAATGGGGAGGCCCCTCCCGGAAGAGCCCTTGCTCTTCCTCAAGCCCTCATCCGCCGTGATCGGGGCCCGGGACATCATCGCCTATCCCGAGATGTCGAAGCAGGTGGATTATGAGGGGGAACTGGCCGTCGTCATCAAGAAAAAAGCACGCCTGCTGGCCGATGACGACCCGGTGGAGCAGTACATCCTGGGCTACACGTGTTTCAACGATATTACGGCCCGGGACCTCCAGGCCAAGGACGTCCAGTTCACGCGGGCCAAGTCCTTCGACACCTTCGCCGCCTGCGGGCCGTGCATCGACACGGACGTCGATCCGTCTGCGCTCCAGGTCAAAACCTTCCTGAACGGGAAGTTGAGACAATCCGGGAATACGAGGAACCTCATCTTCACCGTCCCGTTCCTCGTCCGGTTCATCTCGAGGATCATGACGCTTTTCCCAGGTGATATCATCTCCACGGGAACCCCGGCCGGTGTCGGGCCCATGCAGCCCGGCGATAGGGTGGACGTCCAGATCGAGGGCATCGGAACGCTCTCGAACCAGGTCATGAGAAAAACGGAATGAAAGACGAGGAGGAAGGCCATGAAGTTCTTCCTGGACACCGCGAACCTTGATGAGATCCGTGAGATCGCCGGCTGGGGCGTCGTGGACGGCGTGACGACCAACCCGTCCCTGTGCTCCAAAGAGAGCATGAAGTTCGAGGACCTCATCCGGGAGATCTGCCGGACCGTCCCGGGCCCCGTGAGCGTGGAGTGTGTTTCCACCGCGGCCGGGGAGATCGTCAAAGAGGCCCGTGGACTGGCGGCGATCGCGCCTAACGTCGTCATCAAGATCCCGGTCTGCGTCGAAGGTCTCAAGGCGACCAAGGTCCTTTCGGGCGAGGGGATCAAGGTCAACATGACCCTTGTCTTCTCGGCCGGCCAGGCCCTCCTTGCGGCCAAGGCGGGGGCCAGGTATGTCAGCCCTTTCATCGGAAGGCTGGACGACATCTCCCAGGAGGGCATGGGGCTCATCGAGGAGATCGTGACCTTGTTCGAGAACTGCGGCCTGGAAACCGAGGTCATCGTGGCCAGCATTCGCCACCCCAGGCACGTCATCGAGGCCGGCCTCCTCGGTGCCGACATCGCTACGATCCCCGCCGCCGTCCTGGAGAAGATGGTCAAGCACCCGCTGACCGACGCCGGTGTCGAGAAGTTCCTGAAAGACTGGGCCAAGGTCAAGAAATAAGGGAGCCTGCCATTTCGGTCATCAGCCTTTTCCCAAGGCCAAGAGGAAGATCCTGAAGAAATTCAAGGGCTTGATCGTTTTTTTCCTGATCATGACCCTGCTTTTCGGCGCCCTCGTCATCGGCAAGAACATCTTTCTCCGCCAGGCCAGGGCGAAGCTCGACTCGATCATCACCTACGCCCGTTTGCGCCTCTCTTCCCTCCCGCCGGCCCTGGTCCTGGAGGACGTCCGGACCGTCGCCGCCCCGCCGCTCTTCTCCGCCCGGAAAGTGACCGTCCGGATCTCCACCATGTCCCTTTTGCGCAAGGAGAAGCCCCTCACCGTCATCATCGAAGGGCCGGTCCTGCAGATATCGGAAGGGGCGGGCGGGGCGAAGGGAAAGTCCAGGTCCTTCTGGCCGCTCCCTTTCGCGATCGAGAAGGGCCTGGTCCTAGACGGTGAGGTCCTTTTCCGGCTGACGGCGGGTTCCATCCATTCCCGCAAGGTGAAAGCCCTCTTTACCCAGGAGGGCGACAGGTTCTCCTTCCAAGCGGAGGCGGGCGAGTATGCCTTCACGCCGGCCGCTTCGGGGGCCCTGTTCGGCGGCAGGGCCTCGGTCGCGGTCTTCGGAAAGGGGCAAGAGGTTTCCATCCGCAGATTGGTCGTGGAGGGGGCCGGATTCGTCATAAAGGCCGATGGAAAGCTTCGCAATCCGGCCCGGCCCGTTCTGGAACTCAATACCATCTTCAACATCGAGGCCGGTCACATCACCCGCCTCCTGAACATTCCTTTCGACTGGGAAGGCCGGGCGGAGGGCCGCGGCCGGCTGGAGACGAAAGGCGGTGAACTTTTCTTCGACGCGGACCTTTCCAGCCGGGCTGTCACGATGAACACGGTGCCCCTGGGCGAGATGACGGGTCGGGTCGCGGTCCGGGGCAAGGCCGGGGGCGAAGTGGAACTCAGCCTCCAAAAGAGATATGCGCCCGCGGAGTCCGTGCTCATCCGATTCAGCCGGGGGAGGGTCGATGGGCAGGTCCGCGGGGTCCTCCTCGACCCGATCTTGAGCTATTACAAGGTTCCCTGGCCCGTCCGGTCTCCCGTCTGGGGGAATTTCGTTATCGAGAACAACCGGCTCACGTCCGATGGGGAGTTCAGGGATGGGTTGGAGGCGCCCGAGCCCCCCAGGTACCCGTTCCGGGGGGCGGTGCGGTTCGAAATGGACCTCCAGGACAGGGATCTCACTTTCTCGTCCGCCGATCTGGACTCCAGCTTCGGCAGGGTCGAAGTCCGGGGAGGCGTCAGGATCGGCCGGGACATGGACCTGGCGATCCGCGGAGAGATCAAGGACGTCAAGCAGGCCAGGGCCTTCACCTCGCTCATCCTGAACCGCGCCTTCGAGTTTCCGGAGATCCGGGGCATGGGGACCGCCGACATCAGGATCGCCGGGGACTACGATCAGCCGCGCGTCACCGTCGGGTTCTCCTGCGCGCCTGCGGGATTCGCCAAGTTCAATGTGGCCGCCGTCGAGGGGACGCTGGAGATCCTGAGGAGAAATGTCCTCGGGACGTTCCGTGTCGATGACGCGAACATGAAAGGGGAGATCGATCTGGCCGTTGAAGGAAGCCGGGTCGAGGCCGGCTTCAAGCTGGCCGACGGAGCGGTCGAAAAGATCCTTCTGCCTCTCGATATCCTCCTGCCGTTGGCGGGAAGGGCCAGAGGAGTGTTCAAACTCGTCCAGGACGGCGGGGACCTCCAGTTCAAGGGAGATTTCTCGAGCCCCGAGCTCCGGGTCCTCGGCCAGCCGGCCGCGAACGTCAGGGGCGGCCTTGCGTGGAAGGACGGGGCCGTGCATCTCAGCGGCCTCAGTTTCACGCTCTTCAACGGGATGGTCGGCGGGGATTTCTCCTTAAGGCCGGTCGGTGGCGACTTCGATATCGATCTTGTCGGGAAGGGCCTGGACCTTGCCGCCGTAGCGCCCGGGCTGAACGGAAAGCTCAACCTGGACCTGAGAGGCAAAGGCGTTTTCGGCAAGGACCGGCCGACGGGCAAGTTCGAGGTCCTGGACCTTCTGGTTTCGCCCTTTCAGAAGACCGAGGCCAGGGGAGATTGGGCCTTGGGCTATCTGGAGGACAGGATCGATCTGGACGTCCGCGGAGGCTTCCTGCCCGGGTTGAACGAATTCCAGATGCTCTTCAGACTTCCCCTCTACCAGGACTCGATCTCGGCGGACATCAAGGGGGGCTTCAACAACCTCGATCTTCTCATGCCTTGGAAAGGGGCGAAGGGCCGTCTCAATTACCTGGGGGAGATCCGCGGCCTGCGGACGGCTCCCCGGTTCAACGGGGCCGCGGACCTCCAGGGGTCTCTCATTCCTCTGCCCGGGTTCGCCCACGCCCTGAACGATTACACCGGGTTGGCGTTCATCCAGGACGGCAAGATCTCCTTGCGCTCGTTCCAGGGAAAGCTGGGGGATGGGGACGTCCGGGGCGGCGGGGAGGTCGGCATCGGCAGGAAGGGCGTCGAATCCATCGACGTCCGGGTGGACGGGAAGAGCATGGTCCTCTCGCCCTTCGAACGGACGCGGGCGCTGACGGACGGTTGGGTCCGGCTGACGAAGGACAGCCGGAGCTTCATTTTGGACGGGGAGCTATCCATTTCCCGGCTGTCCTGGCGCCGGGAGATCTATGAAAAGTTCGGATTCGCCTCGACACCTTATTATCAAATCCGGAGGGAAAAGGGTTTCTTCGACGATCTGTCCCTGAATCTGAGGCTCCGGGCGGCCGAAAACGCCTGGATGGAGAACTCCCTCGGCAGGATCAGCGGACGGCTTGACCTCACCATCTCGGGGAACATCCACTCGCCGCTCATCCTCGGCGACATCGAGGCCCTGGGCGGCGAGGTCGACTTTCAGGACAGGAAGTTCAAGGTTGTGCGCGGCCGCCTGAGCTTCTTCAATCCGGCCTCGGTCGAGCCGTACTTGGATTTCCTGGGGGAGACCTACGTCAAGGATTATCGGGTCACCTTCTCTCTGAATGGGCTCGTCAACAGCCTGAGGCCGGGGTTCAGCTCTTCGCCGCCGCTGCCTCCCGAGGACGTCCTGGCCCTTCTGGCCCTGGGCGAGGCCTTCCGGAGGTCCTACTCCTACGACACGAGCACCCGACTCAGCACCGCCTCCCTGCTTTCCTTCCAGATCGCGGAGCAGGCCCAGAAGAGGGCCGAAGGGTTGTTCAGCCTGGCCCGGTTCAGGGTCGATCCTTTTGTCCTGGGCTCTTCGGCCGAAATGACGGCCAGGCTTACGGTCGGAAGGCAGATCTCCCGAAACCTGTCGATCCTGTACTCCACCAACCTGATGACGCAAAGGGAGGAGATCGTCCGGATGGAGTGGGACCTGAGCAACGATTTTTCCCTTGTGGGCATGAGAAATGAACTGGGACGGATCAGCTTCGATGTCAAGATTCGGAAAAGGTTCTGAGCGTCCGAGGACGAAGGGGAAGCTCCTGCGGCTGACCTGGACCGTTCTGTTTCTCTCGGCCTTTCCTGCCGGCGCCCTATCCCTTTCCCGGGTTTCCGGACCGCCGGTCATCGAGAACATTTTCATCCGAGCGGACGGAAAGGCCGGCGAGCAGGACGTGCGGGAGCTCATCTCCATCCGGAAGGGCGAGCTCTATTCCCTGAAGAAGATCGATCAGAGCATCAAACAGATCTACCAAACCGGCCTCTTCTCCGACATCAGGGTCCTCCGGAGCGGCGACGCCCGCGTGGACCTCACGTTCGTCCTGACCCATAAACTCACCGTGCGAAACCTCTCTTTTTCAGAGGGAAAACATCTGCCGAGGACAAAGATGAGAGGAGCCGTTGAAGTCCTGCGGCCGGGAAGTCTCTTTTCCGAGGACAAGATCGACCAGGCGGTCGGGGAGCTCAGGAAGCTCCTTGAACGGGAGGGCTACTTCGAGCCCGAGATCCGGGCGGAAACGGGGAAGGATGTCAACGCGTCCGTCGCCGACGTCGTATTCAAGATCGGACCTTGGAAGAGGTTCACGATCGGAAAGATCGCTTTCTCAGGCAGCCCCATCGTTCCTGAGAACGAGCTCATCAAGCGGTTGAGGGATCGGGAGGGCGCGATCTATGTTCCCTCAAGGTTCCGGGAAGACCTTCAGCGGCTGAAGGACCACTATAACACCCTCGGCTACAAAAGGGCGGCGCTCGACATCGTCCGGGAGGATTTTGACGAGGCCGGCGGCCGCGTCGCTCTTATGATCAGCGTCCTCCCCCGGGAAAAGATCAGCTTCCTTATCCGGGGGGCGAACGTTCCCTCGAGCCTGCTGGCGCCCATCTGGGAAGAGCGGATCTTCGAGGAGTGGGGCCTGGCGGAAGGGGAGGCGCGCATCCTGACATACCTCAGGAAACGGGGTTATGTCTTCGCCTCGGCGAAGTCCCGGATCGAGCGCCCGGAGAACCAGATCCGGGTCATCTATGATGTCAGCCCGGGAGAGAAATACAGGGTCGATTTTACGGAGTTCGACGGCCTGTCCTCTTTCCCTCCCTCCCGGATCAGGGATGAGGTCGGGATCAGCGAAAAGCTTCCGTTCTTCGTCCTTCTCGACGGGGAGCGCCTTTTCGAGATCCCCCACGAGATCGAGCTCTTCTATCAAACGCAGGGTTTCCCGGACTGCCATGTCGACCTCAACCTAAAGAGCCGGGGAAAGACGGCGACGGCGGTCTTCTTCATCCAGGAAGGACCGCAGGACAGGATCCATCGGCTCGCGCTCGAGGGCGTTTCCATGTTCTCTCCGGATGATGTCCGGGCCTTGATGGTGAGTTCCGAAGGGGGACCGTTCTTTGCGCCTAATGTCCGGAAGGACGTCGAAAGGATTGAGGCTTTTTACCTTGATCGCGGCGTCCGCGGGACCAAAATCGTCTCCGAGGTCAAGCCGATCTCGGCGAGCTCGTTCTCCGTGACCATTTCCGTCGACGAGGGCCGCAAGGTTCGGATCGGCGGCATTGTCATCACGGGGAACAAGGTGACGCGGAAGAGGACCATCCTCAGGGAGGTGCGGCTCAAGGAAGGGGACAACGCTTCGCGGGAACTTATTCTCGAAACAAAAAGGAAGCTCCAGGGACTGGGCGTTTTTTCCGAGGTCAGGATCGATGAGGTCCCGGTCTCGGAGGAAAGCGAGAATCTGGTCATCACCGTGCGCGAAGGCGAGCGGAATTACGCCAGCCTGGGAGTCGGACTCGAGACCAGGAGCGAGCCCAGGTCTTTCGCCCTCTGGGAGAACGACATCCGGCTGCGGGGAACGGCCGAGTTCATCAGGAGCAACATCTTCGGCACGGCCTCCCAGGTCAGCCTGGTCAGTCAGTTCAGCCTTGTCGAAAAACGAGGGGTTATCTCCTGGGACCAGCCCTACTTCTTCGGGGTCCCCATGCAGACCACGATGAACGCCTGGCTCGAGGGGGAGGACCGGAAGAGCTTCGGGTTCGACCGGAGGGGCATCAGCCTGAACACGGCTAAGCCGCTTGCCGGCGGTTTTCTCCTCTTCGGAACGATCAGCTTGTCGAGGACAAAACTGACCTATCTGAAAATCGCGGAGTCCGAGGTCGACCGCCAGCTGCAGCCGTATTCGACGACCATGGTTTCGGGGAGCATGATCTGGGACCGGCGGGACGACACGTTCAATCCTGCCAGGGGCTTCTTCTTGAGCTTCGTGGGGGAGTGGGCCTTCCCGGTGTTCAAGACCGAGTCCGACTTCCTCAAGGGCTTCCTTAAGTTCCAGCACTTTAACCCTGTTCTGACCTACCTGAACTTCAGCACGACCATCCGGATCGGACTGGGCCGGGGGAGGATGCCCGTTCCGGAAAGGTTCTTCGCCGGGGGGAGCAACTCCTTCCGTGGAGATACGTTCGATGAGCTCGGTCCCAAAGACCCCAAGACGGGAATGCCCGTCGGAGGAAAGGCGATGTTCCTGGTCAACCTGGAAATGAAATTCCCGCTGTTTCCCAACCTCAGGGACCTATCCGGCGCCGTCTTCTACGACATCGGCCAGGTCTTTTCCAAGAGGAAGGACTTCAGCCCGTTCAACTTTCGGGGCGCCGTAGGAGGCGGCCTCCGGTATCGGACGCCGCTGGGCCCCCTCCGTTTCGACCTGGGCTGGACGATCGACGATCCGAAGAAAAAAGGCCGGCCGCTGCTGTTCATCACGATCGGGAACTTGTTCTAAGGACATGATAAAAAAGATCGGGGCGTCTTTGCTGGTTCTGGTCGCGGGCCTCGTCCCGGCGGCCGGATCTCAGGTCGAGGACTGTGTCGCGGCCGTCGTCAACACGCGGGTCATCACCCGGGTCGACCTGAGGATCGTGGACCGCTTCGGGCTCCATCCCGACGATGCGGGGGGCAGGTCCCTGGAGCGCCTGCTGGACCGGGTCGTGGAGCAGAAGCTCGTTGTTGATCTCGCCCGGGAACAGGCCGCGCCCGGGGGTGAGGAGATCGCCGCCGCCATGAATGCTCTCGTCCTGACGCTTGGGCCGGAGGATTTTCGGAAGGGACTCGATGAATTCGGGCTCGAGGAGGTCGATCTGAGGCCCTACGTTGAAGAAAAATTGTTCTATCGGAAGGTCATCGCCTCCCGGTTCAGTCAGAGCGCTCCCATCACCCTAAAGGAGATCGAGGCCTATTATCAGGAAGTCTATGTTCCCGCCCAGACGCGGGAGGGGATCGTGCCGGCCCCAATGATCCAGGTCCTGGACCGGATCGAAACCCGGATACAGGAGCGGAAGCGGGAGGAACAGATCGCAACCTGGATCGGGAACCTGAAGGCCCTGGCCGACATCCATATCAATCGGGACTGTCTGAAATAACGTTCCAGGACAGGAAGGACAGACATGGACCATTTCGCATGCCTTTTCCCGGGCCAGGGCTCTCAATCCGTCGGTATGGGGAAGGACCTCTACGACCGCTCTCCCCTGGCGAGGGAGATCTTCAACCGGGCCGACGAGGCCCTTGGCTTTGCCGTCTCCAGGCTTTGCTTCGAAGGACCTGAAGAAGAGCTCCGGTTGACCCGGAACACCCAGCCCGCGCTTCTCACGGTCAGCACGATCGCCTATTCCCTGCTGGGGGCCGATCCCGTGATGGCGGCCGGACACAGCCTTGGCGAATATTCGGCCTTGGTCGCGGCGGGTGTTCTCGCCTTCGAGGACGCCGTCCGGCTCGTCCACAAGCGCGGGACATACATGCAGGAAGCCGTCCCCCTTGGCGTCGGGGCGATGGCGGCCCTGATGGGCGCCGCGTATGAGGATGTTCGCCGGAAAATCCTTGAGGCCGTCTCGGGGACCGTGGAGATCGCCAACTGGAACAGCCCGGAGCAGATCGTGATCGCAGGCCACAAGGAGGCGGTCGAGGAAGCCATCCGCCTGATCAGGCCGGCGAGGCACGTCATGCTTCCGGTGAGCGCTCCCTTCCATACCAGCCTGATGAAGCCGGCAGAGGATAGGCTCGGGGCGGACCTGGATGATGTCGCGTTCAAGGTCCCGAAATTCCCCGTAGTCACCAACGTGGACGCCCGGCCGGTCCGGACAGGCGAGGAGGCCAGGGATGCCCTCAAGAGGCAGGTCAGCCGTCCCGTGCTGTGGACGGCTTCGATGGAGGCCCTCCGGGAAGCGGGGATCACGCTCTGTGTGGAGACGGGTCCGGGCAAGGTCCTCTCGGGGTTGATGAAAAGGATCAGTCGGGGCTGGCCCGAGCCGCCCGCGCTGGCCAATGTCGAGAACTGGGAGAGCCTGGAAAAAGCGCGCGGGGCGCTGTCACCAAAAGCTGTCACCAAAAATTGCCGATAGGACGTGAATCGGAATTCCGGGACATGAACCAATTCTCTGGAATTGGTATCGTGTCCCTGGAATTCCGGTTATCACCAGAAGTCGGTGTCATCATTTGAGAAGATAGAACCCTATTGGCAATTTTGGGTGTCAGGGGTCCTTTGAGAGGATAGCGGGTCCGAAGCGGACATAATATTCCGAGGCCGAAGCCACGGCCGCGATGATGATGAGCCAAAGTCCCAGCCGGGAGAGCGGATAAAGCTTTCCAAGGATGTCAGGTCCGAGGATCAGCAGGCAGAGGGTAACGACCTCGAGGACCATCTTGACCTTTCCCATGAAGGAGGCGGGGATGGCGTGTCCCCTCGAGGACGCGATGGCCCTGAAACCGGTGACCGCGATCTCTCTTCCGATGATGATGACGGCCATCCATGCGGGGACGACCCCCCGCTCTACGAAGCAGATGAGGGCGGAGGCGATCAGAAGCTTGTCGGCGATGGGATCGAGGAGCTGGCCGAAGACCGTGATCATCTGCTTCCGCCTCGCCAGGAACCCGTCGATCATATCGGTCAGGGACGCGAAGAGGAAGATAAGGAAACCCGTGATCTCCCGCCCCCTGAAATCCGCGAGAAGGACAATGACGATGGCCGGGACGGACAGGACCCGGAGGAGGGTCAGGATGTTCGGCGCGTTCAGTTTCATTTTAGAAGATTATACTATAGCGTGCCCGTTTTGTTAACAATCATCAGGACGCCGATAATTATGCCGTTGGGCCGGCTAGCCGTCAAGTCGGCAAGCCGAAAAATGCCCTTCTCCTCCTGGAAGGGGACATTTTAGCTTGGCTGTTGATGGGGACACCAGGGCTGGGCTATCACAGACGGCGCTGCCGTCCTTGAAAAAGGCCCCGGCTATGGGTATAGTTGAAAATTGCCATGGCCGATAAGAACTCCCCAAGCCCGATGATGGAGCAGTACTTCCGGATCAAAAGGGAGCATCCCGACGCTCTCCTGTTATTTCGCTTGGGGGATTTTTATGAGATGTTCTACGAGGACGCCAGAACGGCGTCTCCGGTCCTCGAGATCGCCCTGACCTCGCGCCAGAAGGTCCCTATGTGCGGGGTCCCCTACCATGCCGTCGATTCCTACCTGGCCAAGCTCCTGCGCCGCGGTTTCAAGGTCGCCGTCTGCGAACAGATGGAGGACCCGCGGGCGGCGCGCGGCGTCGTCAGGCGCGAGGTCATCAAGGTCCTGACGCCGGGGACGGCCGTGGAGGTCGAGAACGGCGAGGCCCGTGAGAACATCTATATCGCCAGCGTTCTCGTCAAAGAAGACGGCTGGGGGCTTGCCTTTGTCGACCTCGTTTCGGGGGAGGTCCGGGCGCTTCAAGGCCGGCCCGAAGACAAGCGGACCGCCTCCGACGAGCTTTATAGGGCCTCTCCCCATGAAGTCCTCTTTCCCGAGGGGGCGGAGGACGCCGTTTCCCAGGTCCTCCGACCTCAAGGGGCCTTCGCCGTTCCCATGAGCGCGGTGGACGCGTGGGCCTTCGACCCATCCCAGGCCCGTCAGCTTCTCGAGGAACACTTTCGGGTGAGGTCCCTTGCGGGCTTCGGCCTGGAGGGCATGGACCTGGCGATCTCGGCGGCCGGGGCGCTCCTCTACTATATCCGGAAGGTCAGGAAGGACTCCGTCAACCTCGTCCACAAGATCCGCTACGTTCACTCCGGTGACCATCTCGTGCTGGACGCGGCGACGGTAAGGAATCTGGAACTTGTTCGAAACGTCCGGGACGGCCGGCAGAAGGACACGCTTCTCGAAGTCATGGACCTGACCATGACTTCCATGGGGGGGCGAATGCTCCGCGGTTGGCTCCTGGAGCCACTTTGTGATGTCGGAACGATCAATGCCAGGCTGGACGCCGTTGAAGAAGCCCTGCGTTTGACCATCGAAAGGCACGAGGTCCGCGAGGATCTCAGGGGGATCCATGACTTGGAAAGGCTGACAGGCAAGATCTCCCTTGCGGCCGCCCACCCCAAGGACCTGGTCTCCTTGAAGAAGTCCCTCGAGCCGCTGCCGCGGATAAGGGAAAAGCTCAAGGACTTTTCGGCCGGGATCTTCCGGGAGATCCTGGAGCGATGGGACGACGGAAGGGACATCGCCGGGCTCATCGACAGGGCGATCCTCGACGAACCGGCCTTCCTGATCACGGAAGGAGGGATCGTCAAGGAAGGTTTCAACGGCGATCTCGACGAGTTGAGGACGGTGTCGAGGTCCGGCAAAGCCTTTATCGCGCTCCTGGAGAAGAAGGAAAGGGAGCGGACGGGGATCTCCTCCCTCAAGGTCCGTTACAACAAGGTCTTCGGTTACTACATCGACGTCACGAAACCCAATCTCCACCTGGTCCCGCCCGATTACATCCGCAAGCAGACGCTCCTGGGCTCGGAGCGCTTTCTCACTCCCGAGCTCAAGGAGCATGAAGAGAAGGTCCTCCACGCCGAGGAACGCATGGCCGAGCTGGAGTCCAGGATCTTCCTCGAGACCCGGGAATCCGTGGCGCGCGAGACGAACAGACTCCAGAGGATTGCCGCGGACGTGGCCCGTTTGGACGTCCTCCTGGCGCTCGGCGAACTGGCCTCCCGGCGGAACTATTGCCGACCAATGGTCGATGGAAGCGACACTCTCAGCATCACCGGCGGCCGGCACCCGGTCATCGAGGTCACGAGCGCCGGGCCGTTCATTCCGAACGACACGCACATCGACTGCCGGGATGACCAGATCCTGATCATCACGGGGCCCAATATGGGCGGAAAATCGACGTATCTCCGGCAGGTGGCGCTCATCAGCATCATGGCCCAGATGGGGTCGTTCGTGCCGGCGTCGGCCGCCTCGCTCGGCCTCGTGGACCGGATCTTTACCCGTATCGGGGCCATGGACCTCTTGAGCGCCGGCCAGTCGACGTTCATGGTCGAGATGTTGGAGACGGCGAACATCCTGAACAGCGCCACCCCGAAGAGTCTCATCCTCCTGGACGAGGTCGGGCGCGGGACGAGCACGTTCGACGGCTTGAGCATCGCCTGGGCCGTGGCCGAGCACCTCCACGAGAAAGAGGGCCTCAGGGCCAAGACCCTGTTCGCCACACACTACCACGAACTGACGGAGCTGGCCCTGACCCTCAAGCGGATCAAGAACTATCACGTCTCCGTCAAGGAATGGAAGGAGGACGTGATCTTCCTGCGGAAGATCGTCCCCGGGCCCTCCGACCAGAGCTATGGGATCCACGTGGCCAAATTGGCGGGGATCCCTCGCGAGGTGATCGACCGGGCCAGAGAGATCCTCTTCAACTTGGAGAAACAAGAATTCGACGAATCAGGGCTTCCCAGGATGGCGTACCGCTCGCCCGGCCGCGGCGACCGGTCGCAGATGCTTCTCTTTTCTGAAGACCGGGAGTTCGCGGCGCTCGAGGAGATCAGGGACAGGATCGATAGTTGTGACCCGGCCGCGATGACCCCCCTCGAAGCGTTGAACCTCTTGAACGAGCTGAAAGCCGGGCTGAAAAAATCGGGAAGAGACTAGGGATCGTCGAATTCCCCTTCGATCTGGAAACCGTCCTCGGTCTCGTCGGCATCTTCCTCCTCGTCATCCTCCGCCTCTTCGTCCTCTTCGTAGGGAGCGTCGCCGACATCCTCCTTCCTCTGCTCGAGCGCGACCTCGAATTCATCCCTGTCCTCGAACCGCCTCAGGTAGCTGGCGGCGGAGTCGCTGTAGCACAGTTCGAGACAGTCCTCCGCGATCTCGCAAAAGACGGACATGCTGTGCCCGGTCTGGAGGTTTCCCACGGTCTCGATGACGTCCGCGGCCCTTTTGACGGCGTCCAGCGTCAGCCAGCTCGAAACTTCGATCTCTTCCATGACGCACTCCCTAAGAGAATAAATATCTTTTTTTTCCGAATTGTCAAGTCGATCGCCGGGAGCCAGGTCGTCAAGGAGCTCAGCCGGGATTACGCGGCCATGGAGCGCGACGGCGGGAAGGGCCGAAAAGATAGCGTTTGACATGACCTGCTGTAACAAAGTAAACATATAGGAAATATAGATGGAGGTTACGATGAAGAATAGAAATCTGCCTTTCGCGGCGCTCCTGGCGCTGTTGGTCCTGGTCCCCCTCGGCTGGGGCAACGGCCTGAACCTCAACAGCCTCGGGACGAGGGCCCTGACCATGGGAGGAGCCTTCGTCGGGCTGGCCGACGACTTCAGCGTCGTCTTCTGGAACCCGGCCGGAGCGGCGGGTTTCCAGTCGAAATACTTCGGTTTCTACGGGACCGATCTGATCCCTACGAATAAATACAGGCTGGACGTCCCCATGCAGGCGGGCCGCATGACCCTTGTCGACGCCAAGACCAAGATGAGCCATTACCTGGGCGGAATGGCCGCTTATTATCATCCCGTTTCCGACAGGCTTGTCCTGGGGATCGGCGTCACCACGCCGTCCGGCCTCGGCGCCAACTGGGAAGGGTCCGACTTCGCCGCACTCACGGGGAACAAGCCCTACGATTGGACCAGCAAGGTCGGGATGGTGAGCATTTCCCCGCTCATCGCCTACAAGATCAACGATATGATCTCCATCGGCGCGACCCTCAACCTCAATTACGGCATGTTCTCCATCAAGATGCATGCCGGCGAGGCCGAGCTCCCGATTCCGCCCTTTGCCCTCGACCTCGGGCAATACGAGGAGAGCATGAATGGCTGGGGCCTCGGCGCCACCTTCGGCGTCCTCGTCAAGCCGTCCAAGGCCATGAGTTTCGGGCTCACGGTCCGGACCCCGAGCACGGTGAAGTTCCATGGCGACGCCCAGATCTCGAACCTTTCGCGGCTGGGATACAGCGGGACCTCCGCTCTCAAACGGGACCTCACGTTCCCGCTTTGGATCGCCGGCGGCGTCGCCGTCCGTCCGATGGACAAACTGCTTCTCACGGCCGATGTCCAATGGACGAAATGGTCCACGATCAAGACCTTGAACACGGATTTCACCGACCCGGCCTGGAAGGCCCTCATGCGGCTCGGCGGCCAGGACGCCCGGAGGATGGATTGGGCGGATAAAGCCCAGCTCCGTTTCGGGGCCGAATACCTTCTGAACGACTCCCTGGCCCTGAGGGCGGGCTATTATTATGACCCGACCCCTTCGCCCGACACGACGATCAATGTCCTCCTTCCCAGTTATACTTTCAACACCGTGACGTTCGGCGCCGGCTATAGGGTTTCGGGCCTTCAGCTGGACTTCGGACTCGAATACCTCATGGGGAAGGAACGCGAGGTCGGCTACATAAAGACCGTCACGGACCCGGCCTTTGAATCGGCCATGCCCGGGAAGTACAAGATGCACCTCGTCGTGCCGAACATTTCCGTCGGCTTCAGGTTCTAAGGAGTTTTGCCTCGTTTGCCGGAAAGCGATCCCTCGCATGATCGATTATGATACGGGGGATTGAGGCGGAAACGGAAAATGGCCAGGGGCGGAATTGAACCGTCGACGCAAGGATTTTCAGTCCTTCGCTCTACCAGCTGAGCTACCTGGCCATGTCTCCCGAGCGACCGCTCGGGCGCAAATAGTATAGTAATCCGCCGGTCCGAAGTCAAACACTATGTCGCCCCGTCCCGGTCCTGATGGGTTCCCGGTCAAAGATCATGGAGTTCACTTGGGACTTCCAGGCGGCCCGTCTCGAGGGGATCTTCCGTGACCCCTGAAATTGCAATAGCCCGCATGTTATGGTATCCTTTCCGGCGGAGGAGAGTGCTCCATGGAAGAGAAAGAGCTTAAAGAACTTCTAGCCAGGGAAAGCCTGGGTTTCAAAATGGCTTTCGAGGAACACCAACGCTACGAGAAGGCCCTCGAAACGCTGACGGGGAAGCTTTTCCTGACCGACGAAGAAAAGCTCGAGGAGAAGGAACTCAAGAAAAAGAAGCTCATCCTCAAGGACAGAATGTACCAGATGATGTCCGAGTACAGGAAGTCCCGCTGAATCCTCCCGGAACGAGATGACCATAATCCGGAAATATCGATTCGCCCCCATCGGAACGAAATCGCTCCGGGGGAGGAAGATCGAGAATACGCCGGGCCCGATGAAGCGGCCTCTCCGGAACATGGAGATCGCTGGTTCTCTGTTTCCCGCCTCCCGGGTAAAGGCATGAAAGATCTCTATCGGCTCTTCAGACTCACCCTGAAAGAGAAGAAGCTCCTCTTCCTTTCCTTCGGGTCGTCCCTTTTTGTGGCCTTTTTCACCTATCTTTTCGTGGACATGATCCAGCCGATCATGGACAGGCTTTTCCTCAGGATGCCCGCGCCCGCGGTCCCGGAAAAGGTCAGGCTGATGGACTTCATCTTCAGGACGTTCAACGTGACCGAGGCGGACGTGACCAGGGCCCTGCCCATCATCCTGGTCGTCGTCATCTTCGGAAAAGGCCTGTTCACCTTCCTTTCGGCCTTTTTCATGAAGGCCGTGGGCCACAAGGTCGTCAAAACGATGAGGGACGACCTCTATGAGCACGTGATTTACCAGTCGACAAGCTACTTCGACCACGTGCCGACGGGGGACCTGATGTCCCGGCTGACCAATGACGTCGAGAAGATCCACGAGGCCCTGTCCGGGAGTATGGGAGACATGATTGAGGAGGTCTTCATCCTCATCGCTCTGCTCATCGGCATCTTCATCCGGGATTTCCGCCTGGCCGTGGTGTCCTTAGTCGTCGCCCCCCTGGCCGCGCTCCCGCTTGCGGTCTTCAGCCGCCAGCTCAAGAAAAAGAGCTTTTCGGCCCAGGTCAAGATGGGCCAGATCTACGGCATCCTTCACGAGACGATCACCGGGAACAGGATCGTCAAGGCCTTCACGACGGAGCCGTTCGAGATCAGGAAGTTCCTCAAGGCGACGGCCGGATACCTGCGGACAAGCATCAAGCTGGCCTGGATCGGCAGCCTCTCCTCGCCATTTATGGAGTTCCTGGGTGGTGTCGTCGGGGCCTTCATCCTCTGGGTGGGGACGAAGCGGGTCGCCGAGGGGGCCATCAGCCCCGGCGACTTTGGTGCCTTCGTCACCGCCATGTTCCTGATGTACATGCCGATCAAGCGCCTGAGCAAAGCCAACAACGTCATCCAGCAGGCCGTGGCTTGCCAGTCCAGGATCCAGGAGATCCTCGACAGCCCCCCTCAGGTTCAGGACGGCCCCGGCGCCTATCCGCTCCCCCCGGTGAAGGGCCGCATCCGCTTTGAGAACGTCTCCTTTTCCTACAACCGGACCTGCCCCGTGCTCGAGGGGATCGACTTTGAGGTGCCGCCTACGGAGACTGTGGCCATCGTCGGCCTGAGCGGTGCCGGCAAGACCACGATCATCAACCTCCTGTCGCGTTTCTACGAACCGACCTCCGGCCGGATCCTGGTCGACGGCATCGACATCCGGGATGTGACCCTGACCTCCCTCCGGGCCAGGATCGGGCTCGTGACCCAGGAGATCATCCTGTTCAACGAGACGATACGGGACAATATCGCCTACGGCCTGACGGATGCAGCCGAGGACAGGATCCTCGAGGCCGCCAAGGCGGCCAGGGCCCACGACTTCATCCTTCAGCTCCCGGAAGGGTATGCCACCAAGGTCGGCGAGCGCGGCGGCCTGCTCTCATCGGGACAACGTCAGCGGCTGGCCATCGCCCGGGCATTGCTCAAGGACCCGCCCATCCTGGTCCTGGACGAGGCCACATCGGCCTTGGACGCCGAGTCCGAGCACCTTATCCAGGAAGCCCTCACGGACCTCAGGAAGGGAAGGACGACCATCATCATCGCCCATCGCTTGTCCACGGTGCGGAGCGCCGACCGCATCCTGGTCATCGACGGCGGGCGGATCGCCGAAACGGGGACCCACGATGAGCTCTGCCGGAGGAACGGACTCTACCAAAAGCTCTATGACCTGCAATTCCCGGAAGACGAGGAGATATCCCATTGATTCAAGGCATGACCGGCTTCGCCGAAAAGAATTACGCGTCCGGGTCCCTGCGCCTCAAGGTGACCATCAAGAGCCTGAACCACCGCTTTTTTGATTGGGCCTACCGGGGAACGCCCCTGGGTGACGTGGAGAACAGGCTCCGGGCCATCTGCCAGAAGCGGCTCCAGCGCGGGAGGATCGAGGTTTTCATGGAGGCGACCTTCCTGGACCCGGGGATCTGGAATTTTTCGGTCAACGAGGCCCTCCTCGAGAAGGTCCTTTCTTCCCTGGAAAGGGTCGCATCAAGGCTGGGGAAACCTTTCGACCTTTCCCTGGACCAGATCCTGAAGATCCCCCAGATCGTCGATCTGAGCCGAAAGGACCTGACCGCGGCGGACGTCGCCTTTATCGAGAAGTGTTTCGCGGCCACTTTGGACGAGGTCGTGAAACAGAGGGTCCGGGAAGGACGGCAGACGGTCCGGCAACTCGGCGTCCACATCCGGGAAATCGGCCGGTCGGTGGCCCGGATCGAGAGACGCTTCAAGAAACAGCCGGCGCTCATCCGGAGGAAATTGAGGCACAGGCTCGAGGAATTGAACCACGGCGCCCCGATCTCCGAGGAGCGGCTGGTCGAAGAAACCGCCTATCTGATGCAGCGCTATGACCTGGCCGAAGAGATCCTCCGGCTGAAAAGCCACCTGGGCACCCTTAGAGGGCTGATCGGCCCCGGACGTCCGGGACCGGTGGGAAAGAAGCTGGATTTCCTTGCCCAGGAGATCACCAGGGAGGCCAACACCTCGAGCTCGAAGTCCCAGGACATCGAGATCATCAAGGAGGGTCTGGCCATCAAGAACCAGATGGAGAGCATCCGTCAGCACGTCCAGAACATCGAGTGACGGAGCGAGGGTCATCATGCTATTCGTGGTCAGCGGCCCATCGGGATGCGGAAAGTCCACGCTCATCGGCCGCGTCATGCGGGACCTCGGGCACGTCCGGTTCTCGGTCTCCCACACGACGCGGCGGAGAAGGGCGATCGAGGTCGACGGACGGGACTACCATTTCGTTTCGAAGAAGGAATTCGAGGCGATGATCCGGGAAGGCCGGTTCCTGGAATGGGCCATCGTCCATGGCCGGCATTACGGGACTTCCCGGGTCGAGGTCGGTGAGAAGGACGCGGCCGGGGACGTTCTTCTGGACATCGACGTCCAGGGGGCGCGGCAGGTCCGGGCGAGCGGCCGCCCGGCCTCCTTCATCTTCATCATGCCGCCCGTGTTCGAAGAACTGCGCCGGCGGCTTCTCAAAAGGAGAACCGAAGACCGGGCGTCGCTTTCCAAGCGGCTGGCGGACGCCCGCGGGGAGATCGGGGCCTATCCGGAGTTCGACTTCGTCGTGATCAACGAGGACCTGGAAACGGCCGTGGCGGAGCTCAAGTCCGTCATCCTCGCCTCCAGGTGCCGCCCGGGGTCGCGCAAGGAAAGGATCAAAGGGATCCTCCGCAGTTTTTCCCTGGGGAGGGGCCGGAGATGAAAGAACGAGAACAAAGAGCGAACGAAAACCCGAAGATCGTGGCGCTGGGCGTCACGTCCTCGATCAGCATCTACAAAGCGTGCGAGATCCTCAGGGGCTTCCAGAAAAAGGGCTGCAGGGTCCGTGTCGTCATGACCCGGAATGCCGCCCGGCTCGTTTCGCCCCTGCTTTTCAGCGCCCTTTCCGGAGGGGACGTCATCGTGGACCTTTTCGATGAACGCGTCTCCCGCCGGGTGGAACACGTGACCCTGGCCCGGGAGATCTCCCTCCTTTGCGTGGCCCCGGCCACGGCCAACGTCATCGCCAAGTTCGCCTCGGGTGTCGCCGACGATTTCCTTTCGACGCTCTACCTGGCGACCCGATGCCCGGTCCTCATCGCCCCGGCCATGAATGAGGCCATGTTCCTCCATCCCAGGACTCAGGAGAACCTCCGGAAGCTCAGGGGCGCCGGAGTGGAGTTCGTCGATCCGGAGAAGGGAACCCTCGCATGTCACGACGAGGGTTGGGGGAGGCTGGCCTCCCCGGAGCGGATCATCGAGGAGGGGCTGAGGATCCTTGCCCGGACGGAGAGCCTGAAGGGGGTTGGCGTCCTCGTCACGGCGGGGCCGACCCGGGAGTACCTCGACCCCGTCCGCTTCCTCTCGAACGCATCCTCGGGTAAAATGGGCTATGAGATCGCCCGGGAAGCCGCCTCCCGTGGAGCGGAGGTGACGCTCATCTCGGGGCCGGTCGAGCTCGTCCCTCCCGCGGGGGTCCGGGTGATCAAGGTCCGCACGGCCGCCGATATGGAGAGGGAGGTCCTGGAGGCCTACCCGGGTTCCGGACTCGTCATCATGGCCGCCGCCGTCTCCGACTTCCGGTTCACCGGGACCGCCCGGCAGAAGATCGGGAAGAGGGGCCTGGCCGGAAAGGTCGACTTGGTCGAGACGCGCGACATCCTGAAAACGCTCGGGGCGAAAAAGAAGGGAAAGGTGCTCGTGGGATTCGCGGCGGAGACCGAGAAGACCGTCCCCCACGCCGTCCGGAAGATGAAAGAGAAGAAGCTCGACCTCATCGTGGCCAACAATGTGGGGGAGGAGGGGATCGGGTTCGAGTCCGACGACAACAAGGTCTTCATCATACGTCCCGACGGGAAGGTCCTGCCTACGGATAAAATGAGCAAACGCGAGATCAGCCGGGTCGTCCTGGACCAGATCGAGGCCGTCATTGAAGAGAAAAGAAAATGATCCGTTGAAGGCCGTGGGAGACAGGCTGGCCTTCTTTCAGGAGATGGGAGCGGGTTTCGTCCTGAGCCGGGAAAGGAACCCCCCGGCCGTGTCCGCGACGACTCCCGATGCCGTCCGGGCGGCCGAACGTGTTCGTGCCCCTAAATCGTGCGTTGCCCCTCTGCCGGCCGGTGACTTCCCTCCGCCGCCGCAGGCCTCCTTTCCGGAGCTCGAGGAAAAGGTCTTGTCCTGCCGCCTTTGCCCCTTGTCCTCCTCGAGGACCCGGGCCGTCCCGGGAGAAGGGGACAAAGGCGCGGAGCTGATGTTCATCGGCGAGGCGCCGGGAAGGGATGAGGACGCCCAAGGACGCCCCTTTGTCGGGCGGGCCGGCCAGCTCCTGACGAAGATCATAGAAGCCATGAATTGGAGGCGCGAAGAGGTCTATATCACGAACGTCGTCAAGTGCCGCCCTCCGGACAATCGGACCCCGCTTCCGGACGAGGTGGAGACATGCTCCCCCTATCTCGTCCGGCAGATCGAACTCATCCGGCCCAAGGTGATCGTGGCCCTGGGAAAGGTGGCGACGGACGTCTTCATCCCCGGCCGGATGAGCATGGGGGAGCGAAGGGGCAAGTTCGTCGACCGCCAGGGCATCAGGATCATGCCGACCTTCCATCCTTCCTATGTCGTCCGCAACGAGGGCAACAAGGAGATCAAGAAAATGGTCTGGCAGGACATGAAGCTGGTGATGGAATTCCTTGGCAAGAAGTGACCGTGTTCGCCGAGGTCGTGTTCCCGCTCCCGGTTGACCGGTCCTTCCAATACGGGGTCCCCGAAACCCTTTTGCCCGGGGTCAGGCCCGGATGTCGTGTCGTCGCTCCGTTCGGACGCAGGATGCTGACGGGCTTCGTCGTGGCCGTCATCGACGGGCCGCCTGCCGGCGGGATCGAGCTCAAGGACATCCTTGAGGTCCTTGACGAGACCCCGTCGTTCCCAGCGGGGTTCCTGCGCTTCACAAAGGAATTGAGCGCTCGTTCGTTCGCTCCCTGGGGGGAGGTCCTCGCGGCCGCCCTGCCGCCGACGCTTGTCCCCAGGGACCGGAGGAAGGTCTCGTGGACTCCCGCCGGCCGCGAGGCCCTTGAGAAGGGGGCCTTCGGGAAAAGGGAGCGAAAATTGGCGTCCTTCCTCCCGCGCGGCAGGTCCCTCAGCCCGGAGTTCCTGGCGAAAAAAATGGGCGTCAAGAGCCTTTCCTCCCTCCTTACGCGCCTGGAAACAGAAGGACTTCTGGTCGTGCGGACGACGTCCTCCCGTCCGGGGGGAAAGACCCGTGCCGCCGGGTCGGCGAGGACGTCACGTCAGCTCGCGTTCGATTTCGCCCGGGCCGCGCCGTCGGCGACCGACGGCGTCGAGGAGAGGATCGTGGAGGGCGGATCCGGGTCGTTCTATCTCTTCGGGTCCAGAGAGGCCCGCGAGGCGGCCTATGCCCGCCTGGTCCGAAGGTCCTTGGGGGTAGGTGGGAAGGTCCTCTATTTAGCGCCGGAGATCGGCCTCGGCGAGGCCGCCTTTGTCCGGATGAAAGGGTCCGTGGGAGCACCGGTCGCCGTCCTTCACAGCCGGCTCTCGAAGACCCGGCGGGAGGGCGAGTGGAGGAAGCTTGCCGAAGACCGGGCGGACGCGGTCGTCGGGCCGCGCTCGGCCCTCCTGGCCCCGCTTCCGGGCCTTCGCTTGATCATCGTCGATGAAGAGTCCGACGAGTCGTATATCCAGCAGGAAGGGCAACTCTATAATGCCGTGAAAGGCGCCCGGCTCAGGGCCGAGGAGGAGAAGGCCGTAGTGGTCTTCGGGTCCTCCTGGCCGTCGGTCGAAGCCTTCCATGAGGCCCGGAGCCGCGGGACCCTGATCACCCTGGAGAGTGAGCGCCGGAAGTTCAAATGCTCGATCGTGGATGACCGCGGGGAAAAGACGGCGCTTTCCGGTGTTCTGAAACAGAAGATCGGGGAATGCGTCGTCCGCGGGGACCCTGTCGTCCTTTTCGTCAACCGGAGGGGCTACGCGCCCCTCGTCCTTTGCCGACGCTGCGGCCATAACCCCCGCTGCCGGCGCTGCGACATCGCCTTGAGCTATCACAAGAAAGGCAACACCTGGGTCTGTCATTATTGCGGCGCCACCCTTCCGGCTTCCCGGAAATGCCCCGAATGCGGAGGGATGCTCGTCGAGCGGAGGGCCGGGGGGATCGAGGCCGTGGAGGAAGAACTGAAGAACGCCTTCCCCGGGATCGGCACAGCCTGCTTCGACTCGGACTCTGCCGGCCGCGAAACGGACCGGGAGAGGATCGTTCGGAACTTCCGGAAGGGAAGGATCCCGGTCCTCCTGGGCACCCGGCTTTTGGCCTGCCGGACGGACGTGCCCAAGGTCCGCCTGGCCGTGGTTCTCTCTCCCGAGGCCCTGCTCGGACTCTCTGATTACCGGGCCTCCCAAAAGGTGTCCGGGTCGATCACCCAGATGATCTCATTTGTCGAGGACGATGAGGCGGCCGAGGCCGTCATCCAGACATCCTGCCCTTCGGACCCAAGCATCCGCGCGGCTGCCGAAGGAGATTATTCCGCCTTCTATGAGGCTGAGATCGACGCCAGGCGCCTTTTGAATTATCCCCCCTTCACGCACCTGGCCGAGGTCCTGCTCCGGGGAGGGAACCTGAGGTCCCTGGCCCGGAAGTCGCGGGAATTTGCGGCAAGGCTGAAAGGCGGCGAGGGGAGAGTCGAAGTGCTCGGCCCCGCCCTGGCTTCGGTCTCCAGGGCGCGTGGGCTTTATCAGGTCCAACTCATCCTGAAGGGCCGGGAGTGGGATGATCTTGACCAGGCCCTTCGCCGCGGGCTGGAAAAGATCGGGATAAAAAAAAGCTTGCGTCTCTCCTTCTGACTAGGCGGCCTTCTTTCGTCTCGTCAAGGGATCGCGAAGATGTCGACCTGGGCGAAATCCTCGATGAATTCATTGCCTTCCGAGGCCGCCTTGGCCCAGATATAGACGGACGTTCTGGCGGCGAGCTCGCCTCTGAGGGGCCCGTGGTAAACGACGTTGATGTTTCCTCCGGCGTCCGTCTGTCTGGAGATGACCCTGTGCTTACCTTCGAAATACCCGAGGTTGACTCGGAGATGGGCGGAATCACAGGTCTCGAAATAGATGGTCCTGCCTGCGAGCGGCGTCCCGTCGAATTGCTTGAGGGAGACTGAGATCGTCGATCTATCCCGTTTGCCGTTCATGGGGGCGAAGATGACGTTGGGGCTGGCGGAAAGCTTCAGGAGAACGGCAAACGAAGAAGGTCCCACGGGGGATGGGGTGCCGACGTCGTGCCTTGCGCAGGAGAAGGAGGCCAGGAGCAGGACCAAACCTAACGCGAATGTCAGGGCTCTTTTTGTTTTCATGTTCGTCATCCTTATTGGGAAGTCGCGGGGGCGGCCGCCGAGTCGGCGTAGTTCGCAAAAAAGATGGTCAAATAGCCTGTGGCCATGACCTTGTTCTCGGCCAGGTCATGGCCGTAGAACTCGATCTTCGCCGTGGCCTCGATGACGCCTTCGGCCCTGTTCTGGGCGAGGTCGATGAGCGGCGATTCCAGCTTGGCGACCTCGCGCACGACGACGAAGGAGAACGACACGCTCGTCCCGATCTTGAGGAGCTGGGAGAGGGCGCCTTCGAAGGAGTAGGGGACGTCCACCCCCTGAACGTTCTTTCCATCGACCCGGGAGTACGAAACGATGTAGCGGTCCAACATGATGTCGTTGAACTGGCTTGGCTTGAGGATGGGGGCCGGGTCCAGAAGGCTGGCTCGAAGGGTGGCCGTCGCCACGTCGGCCGTGACGATCGAATTCGCGAGGACGACATCGGACTGAAGGAAGCTGGCGGCCGCGCCCGACGCGTCCGTCCCGGTGATGCTCTCGACGATGATGAAGCTCGAGGACTTGGAATCGTCCTCCAGCGGGTTGCAGCCGGAGAGCATCAGGATCGCGGGGAGAACGGCCAGAATCAAGAGGATTGTTGCCGATTTTTTCTTGGTCATTGGTTCTCTCCTACTTGATGATTCTGGGGGTGATGAAGATGAGGAGCTCCCGGTTCTGTTTCGTCCGGGCGAAATTGCGGAAGAGGTTCCCCAGAATGGGTATCTTGCCCAGGAAGGGGACGGTGTCCCGGGTGACGGAATCCTCGGTCCGGTAGATCCCTCCGATGACCGTCGTCCCTCCGTCGGGGACCATGACGGTCGTCTTCGCGCTCTGCGTCGTGATGGGGGGGATGCCGTTGACCAGATTGGCGAAGTCGGCCGCGTTGTTCTGGATCTCGACCATCATGATGATGGTCCCCTCGGCCGTGATCTGGGGCGTCGCTTTGAGTTCAAGGGCAGCGTTCACGTAGCGTGTCGTCACCGTAAAATTGGCCACCGTCTGGACGGGGATCTGGCGGCCCTGGATGATCTCGGCCGGCTGGTTGTTCTGGGTCGTCACCTTCGGACTGGAAATGATCCGGCCGTTGCCCGATGTTTCCAAGGCGGAGAGGGCGACATCGAGTCTGAAGGTGTCCAGGATATTGGCGAAGGAGAAGCCGACGGCCGTGCTGAAGGCGGGGGCGGGGAGGTTGATCGCATATCCCCCCAGCGGGCCCCCGATCCCCTTGGTCACGATGCCTTGGGGGATCAGGGCGCCGTCCGCCAGGATCTTGTGCGGGAATTTGAGGGAGGTCTGGTTGCCGTAGAACGGATCGACGATCCCCTGGTAGCCCCACTGGATGCCCAGGTTACGGATGAACGTGGCCGAGGCCTCAATGATCCGGGCCTCGATCGAAACCTGGGGGGTCGGCGTGTCGAGGACCGAAATGAGCTTTTCAAGCAGGTCCAGCTTGTCCTTGACGTCGGAGACGATCAGGGTATTGGTCCGCTCGTCAACGACCATTTCTCCCCGGCTCGAGATCTTTGTTTTGAGGAGGCCCGCCACATCCTTGGCCTTGGAATAGGACAGCGTGATCGTCTTGACCTGGACCGGTCCGGCCAATTCCTTGCTCTCCTTGAGCTTCCTCTGGTCCGTGTCCTCACGCATCAGGACTGTGATGGGGGCGATCCTCAGGACGTTGCCCTCGATGGTCCTGCCCATCCTGTTATAGCGGAGGACGATGTCCAGGGCTTGGTCCCAAGGGACGAGGTTCAGATCGCAGGTGACGGTCCCGCGGACCTCAGGATCAAAGACAATGTTCAGGTCGGCGAAATCGGCCAGGTAAAGGACGACATCCCTCAGGTCCGCGTCTTTGAACTTGAGGCTGATGGGCTCACCCGAGTATTTCTCTTCTTCGGACGTGATGGTCTTGGGTTTGAATTTGTCTTCCTGCGGGGCCTTCTCGGCGGAGCCTTCCTGCTTGACCGCCTGCTTTACTTCCTGATTTTCCTGGGGAGGAGCGGGAGGGGGCATGGAAGGCGCCGGGGCCGCTGTGCTCACCGGCTTGACCTCTTTTTTCAGCTCGTCCACGCGGGCGGCGGGAGGGGGTGGAGGCGCCTGGCTTTCGATCCGAGGCTTCCGGACCTCCTGCGTGGCCTGCGGCTTAAAGAAGGAGATGACGAGGTCTCCGTTCACCGTGTCCATGGCGTAGAGGCTGGGCTCCTTGAGGTCGAAGACCATCCGGGTGATGGCCCGGGGATTGGACGGCTGGAACTGGCCAACCCGGACCTTGTCGACACCCAGCTTGGAGACCGGATAGACGGCCGTCGGCCTGGAGAACGTCGTGTCGAACAGGTCCACGACGAGGCGGGAGGGGTTGTCCAGAGCGAAGACCTGGGACACGGTCCCGCCGTTCAGCTTGGCCCGGAAGCTGATCCGGTCGGCCTGCTCGGAGATGTCCAGGTTGTTCAGGACGATCTCGCTCACGGGCTTCTTGTCGAGCAAGGACCGGGTGTCCGGGTCGATAAAGTAGTCTCCCCGGGGCCGCTGGATGCTGTTCAGCTCGACCACGGTCCGGTCGCTCATCGAGAGGATCCTGTAAGGGACCTTATCTTTAAGGCGCAGGGAGAACCGCAGGCCGGACACCCCGGCCTTCTCGACCTGGATGTTCTCGATGAGCTGCGATTCCGCCGGCGAAAAGCGGGGGACCTCGGCGGTCCTGGCTTTGCCGACGTCGATGACGAGGGTTTGGGGCTGCTGCGGGGAGTAGTAGGTCGTCTGGATCGGCAAGAGAGCGTCGGTCCGGAGAACAAGCTTCGTGGTGAGCATGCCGGGCTGGACCTCGATCTTGTTGATATTGATCAGGGGATCCTGCCCCGGCACGGGCGACGCGAGAAGGAGAAGGATGTACAGAGAGGTCAATAACGGCAGATAAATTTTCCTTTTCATGTTAACGCTCCTCCGGGTTTATTTCCTTGATGATATCTTTGGGCCTCATCAACGGGATCCCGCGTTCGTTGGTCTTGCGGAACACGACTTGATCGTCTTTGATCGAGAGAACGTAGCCGTCGGCGAACTTGTCCCCGGCCTTGATGAAGTAAGGGAATCCTTGCGGACCGCTCACGATCGCGGTGAGTTTCTGCTTGGTTTTGACGATGCCCACGAGGGTCGTGTCGTCAATGGACATCCGGGGGATCCCTCCGACCGCGGACTTCTCTTTGATGTCCTTTCCCCCCAGGAGGTTCTTAAAGGGATCCCTCCTCCCGGCCGGGTCATAGGTGCCCTTTTCCGGGGGAGGCTTCAGCACGTCTGTCTCGAGTTGGCCCCCATTCTCCTGGGTGGAAAGCATCATGGGGCCGAGGCCTAATATTCCTATGGCCAACATGAATACGATCGATTTTTTCATGGTCATTTCCTCGGCTTGGCCTGGGCGCCTGGCGGGGGGGCGCTTTCTTCCAGGAAGAAGTAGGTTTTGGCGGTAAAGTTCGAAGTGATGGTCAGGGCGTCCGTTTGGGCCTGGACGCTCCGGATGGCGAAGTTTTCGATGTTGAAGATGCGGGAGAAGAGACTGAGCCTGTCGAAAAAGGCGGCGAGGTTATGATAGTTGCCCGTGATCTCAATGGGGATGGGCCACTCTGCGTAAAAGTCCTTCTTGATCTCGCCTCTCGGGGCGAACTTGATGATGTCCAGCCGGGCGTCGAAGGCCAGCTGCTGGATCCTCCTCAGGATCTCCGAGATCTCCTTCTTCTGGGGGATGATGACCTCGAGCTCCTTGAGGGTCGCTTTCATGCTGGCGAGATCGGTCTCGATCTTGTCGAGCTCCAGCTTCTTGGCTTTGAGGTCCTTGACCTCCAGTTCCATTTTTTGCCGTTCCGCCCTCAGGCTCTTAAGCTCCTGGTCCTTGGGCTTGAAGTAGAAAAAGAAGACAAGGCTGAAGATGATGAGGGACAATATGAGGTAACCGTACCAGGGCCAGTTTTTCATGGGCTCCTCCTTGGCTTGGCCTCCTTGGCCGGAGGAGGCGGGGCGGTCAACTGTTTCGGGTTGACCACACCGGCGGTCAGGGAGAACTCCAGGTATTGGTCATTTTTGGACGTCTTCTGGGTCGAAGCGATCAGATTGACGCTCTCGAAATAGGGGTCGCTCTCGAGGTTGGCGATGAAATCGGCGATGAGGTTGTTGGAAAGGGCGTTCCCGCGGATTTGGATGTTCTTCGAGTCGAAGCTGACCTCGTTCAGCCATACCCACTCGGGGAGCGTTTTGCTCAGCTCGTCCATGATCCTGACGGCCAAGTCCTGCTGGGACTTGAGCTCCCTGATCAGGTTGATCTTCTTGTCGACGGAGGCCTTCTGTTTCTGGAGCTCGTCGAGCTTGGCGATGACGTATTGGAGCTTGCTCTTCTCCTCCTTCGCCTGATTCAAGAGCTGACGCTCCTGGTCCATGGCCTTTTTCTGGTATAAGTAAAAGCCGGCCAGGGCGACGACGAGCAGGAGGAAGATGAGATTTCCGACTCCGGGCTTTTTCTTGGCCTTGAATTCGGGCAACCCCTCGGCCGGGGTCTCCCTGATCTCCTTGGTTTCCGGTTTTAAGAGGTTGATCCGAATCATTTTTCTGCCTTTCGGGTCGAAAGTCCGACGGCCACCCCGAAAGCCGGGGCCATCTCATTGAAAAAAATAGGATCGAATTTCTTCTCGTCGAAGGGGATGTTGCGGAAGGGATTGAAGATCTCGGACTTGATCCGGAATTTATGCTCGAAAGCGCCGGCCATGTTCGTGACGTTGGCCAGCCCGCCGCTGAGATAGATCTGCTCGATCTTCCGCTCCCTCTTCTCCCCGGCCTCGTAGAACGAGAACGTCTTTTCCATCTCATCGAGGAGGTCGCGGACGTTCATGGCCAGGACGGTCTGGAACTGGTCGGCGGGGACGCTCTTGCCCGGAATGCCCTTGAGGAGCTTCTCGGCCTCTTCGAAGGGGATGTTCAACTCCTTGCGCATGTTCTCGGTGAAGAAGTATCCTCCCAGGGAAAGGTCGCGGAACAGCTGCGGCGTTCCCTTCTCGATGATCACGACGTTGGTGATGTTGGCCCCCAGGTTGATGATGGCGACCGTCTTGTCGAAGAAGACCTCCGGGTAGTTCAGCTCGAGGGCGTTCTGGAGGGCGAATACGTCGACCTCGATGGCCTGGAGGTTCTTCCGCGCCTGATTCACCGCGCTGCTGTAGTTGGCGATCTTGTCCTTCTTGGCGGCCACGAGGAGGATGTCCAGGTTCCTCTCCTCGACGCCCCGAGGGGACTTGAGGACGGCGTAGTCGACGTTGGTCTCTTCGTAGGGGTAGGGAATGTTGTGTTTGGCTTCCCAGATGATGGATTCGGCCAGCTCCTGCCTCTCCATGGCCGGAAGCGAGATCTTCTTGATGATCACGGAGTTGCCGGAGATCGAGATGACGATGTCCTTGTTCGAGATCTTGTTCTCGTCGAAGATGAGCCGGATGGTCTCGACCACGGCGGCCGAATCGATGATGGTCCCCTCGACAATGGCGTCATGGGGGAGCTGTTCGTAGCCGACCTTGGCGACCTCGTACGTTTCGCGGTCCCCCTTTTTTCTGGTCTTAAGCTCCACCGCTTTGACGGAATAGGAGCCGATATCCAATCCCACCAACCCTTTTTCCCTAGAGATACCCAGCATTTTTCCCTGCCTTTTGTTGGATTTGAACGCGCTTGTTCGTCCCGAATTTTTTCCCGAGTTTCGTTTCGACGGGCTCGGGGACGAAGTCCCGGACGGATCCACCGAGCATGAAGACCTCCTTGACCAGGTTCGAGCTGAGGAAGGAGAACTCGAGGCTCGGCATCATATACAGGGTCTCCATCTCCGGGGAAAGCTTCCGGTTCATGAGCGCCATCTGGAATTCGTACTCGAAGTCCGAGATGGCCCGCAGGCCGCGGATGACGGTGTTGGTCCCGTTCTCCCTGGCGAACTCGACGAGCAGGCCGTGGAAGGACTTGACCTCCACCTTCTCCTGATCCTTGAAGATCTTCCCGATCATGTCCACTCTCTCTTTAGTCGTGAGCAGAGGGCCCTTTTTGGGGTTTTCCAGGACGGCCACCAGGATCCGGTCGAAGATCTTGAGCCCCCGGCGGATGATATCGACATGGCCGTTCGTGATGGGGTCAAATGACCCCGGGTATATGGCTTTGTTCTCCATAAAGAAACCTTTTGACCGTTCCACATTCAGTGTTGACTCCTAAATAACAAAAAAAGTTTCTTTTGTCAACCATTAATTATTCAATTGCTTGGGGTTAGGCCCTCCGTCGCCGTCCCGGAAGGGCGGCCCATCCTATCGTGAAAAATTCCTGTCCGGCCGTCAATCACCTCCCGAGGGGATATCCGGGGTGAATTAAGTAGGGGTCAAACCTACAATCTTAACAAAGCCGTCACAAAGTCGGATCATCAGATCGATTTTGTTAAGATTGTAGGTTTGACCCCTACTCGGGCAAAAAAATTGCATTTCTCGGGTCCTTGTGCTACTTAATACTGAAGAGAAACGATGATCAAGTTCGGGACATCCGGCTGGCGGGCCGTCATGGGGGATGAGTTCACGTTCCAGAACGTCCGCATCGTCGTCCAGGCGGCGGTCAATTACCTGAAAAAGAGGTTCCCCGACCAGCCCTGCTCCATCGTTGTCAACTATGACACGCGCTTCCTTTCGGAACGCTACGCCTTTGAGGCGGCCAAGCTCCTTTCCAAGAACCAGATCCAGGTCTTCCTGGCTGACAGGGACGCCCCGTCCCAGGCCCAGGCCTACCAGATCATCAAACGTCAATGCCAGGGGGGGATCAACTTCACGGCGTCCTTCAATCCGCCCGAATACAACGGACTGAAATTCAACACCCACACGGGCGCGCCCGCTCTTCCCGAGGTGACGGACCGGATCGAGGAAGAGATCCAGAAACTGGCGAAGGACTTCAGCCCCGACCCCTATTACGCCCGGACGGAGTTCATCACCAGGATCGACCTCCAGTCGGATTACCTCGAATTCCTCCAAAAGAAGATCGATTTCGACGTCATCCGGCGGTCCGGGATCAAAGTCGGCCTGGACCTTCTCTTCGGCACGAGTCGGGAATACCTGGACGAGATCCTGGAAGAGAACGAGGTCCCGATCGAGGAGATCCACGGCTACGTGGACCCCTATTTCGGGGGCGTCATCCCCTCCTGCACGGAGGAGAACCTCCGGGAGCTCAAGCGGCTGGTCAGGGATAAAAAATGCAGCCTGGGGCTGGCGACGGACGCCGACGGGGACCGGTTCGGGATCCTCGATCAGAACGGCTGTTTCATCCATCAGAACCTCATCCTGGCCATGCTCCTGGATTACCTGGTCTCGGTGAAGGGGTGGCGGGGAGGGGTGGCCAGGTCGGTCACGACGACCCACCTCATCGACCGCATCGCCCGCAAGTACGACCTTCCGGTCTTCCGGACGCCGGTGGGGTTCAAGTACATAGCCGAACTGTTCCTCCAGGGAAAGATCATATTCGGCGGCGAGGAGAGTGCCTGTATCGCCGTCAAGGACCACCTTCCCGAGAAGGACGGGATCTTCGCCGGCCTTCTGGTCACCGAGATGGTCGCGGCCTTGGGGAAAAGTCTTTCAGAAATCAAGCAAAGCCTGTTCAACGACTATGGCGAAATGGTCGGCGGCCAAAAGAACATCCCGCGGACCCCGGAGGCCGAGAAGAAACTGAGGGAGATCATCTCCAATCCGCCTTCGCGGATCGGGAACCGGAAGGTCGAAGCCACGGACGCGATCGACGGGATCAAACTGGACTTCGCCAACGACACCTGGCTGATCCTCCGGTTCTCGGGGACCGAGCCGCTCATCCGCTGTTACGCCGAGGCTGAGACCAGGAAGGAGCTCGACCACCTGCTGAAACACGGCTTGAGGGTCTTCCCGTGAAGGACGAGCCCCGGAAGAACGGCCCCACGGTTCGCAGGAAGCTCTTCATGGCAGGCGTCGGGTTTTTCATCCTCGTGATGCTCGTCACTTCCTTCTTCGGGAAGAAGGGATACATGGACATCAACCGGGCGAGGAAGTCCTGCCGGGCCCTCGAGGCGGAACTCCTAAGGCTCGAGGAGCAGAAGAAGAAGCTGGAACTGGAGATCCGGGAGCTCGAGACGGACCCCGGGGCGGTGGAAAAAGAAGCCCGGGAGAAGCTCTGGCTCATGAGACCCGACGAGAAAGTCATCGTCACCAAGGGCCGATAGGAAGCCCCCGGACGGCCGCCTCATTATGCCCCAACGATTCCAGGACGACAGGTCGCAGGACCTCCTCGATGACCTCAATCCCGACCAGCGTGAAGCGGTGATCCATGGGGAGGGCCCTCTCCTTATCATCGCCGGGGCGGGGACGGGAAAGACCAAGGTCATCACCAACCGCATCGCCCATCTCATCGCTTCCAAGATGGCCGGCCCGGAGGAGATCCTAGCCGTCACTTTCACCGAGAAGGCGGCCAACGAGATGGAAGCCCGGGTGGACCTCCTCGTCCCCTACACCTATTCTTTCGTCGAGATCAGCACCTTCAATTCCTTCGGGGAGAAGGTCCTGAGGGATTACGGGATCGAGCTTGGCTACCCTCCCGATTTCAGGCTCCTCGACGACGTGGAGCAGGCCATCTTTTTCCGGGAGAACCTCTTCAAGTTCTCCCTCCGGTACTTCCGGCCCTTGAGCTTCCCGACCAAGCACATGCAGGAGCTCCTCGATGCCATCAAGAAGCTGAAGCAGGAGGATGTCCGCCCCGGGGAATACCTGGCTTATGCCCAGGCGCTCCAGGGAAAGGCTTCGGACGACGTCGAGAGGGAAGAGGCGCTCAAGCAGGCGGAAGTGGCCCGCGTCTACGGGGAATACCAGGCCCTTCTCAGGAAAGGAGGGAAGATCGACTTCGAGGACCAGGTGACCCTGGCGGCCGAGCTCTTCCGGACTCGGCCCTCCGTCCTGAAGGAGTTTCAGTCGAAATACAAGTACATCCTGGTGGATGAGTTCCAGGACACCAATTTCGTCCAGTTCGAGCTCCTCAAGCTCCTGGCCGCCCGCCATGGGAACCTGACCGTGGTCGGGGACGATGATCAAAGCATCTTCCGGTTCAGGGGCGCTTCCCTGAGCAACATCCTTAATTTTCAGGAGGTCTATCCTCAGGCCAAGAAGATCGTCCTGACCAGGAACTACCGGTCCACCCAGGCCATCCTGGATGCCTCCTACCAGCTCATCCGGCACAATGATCCCAACCGACTCGAGTTCAAGTACAGGATCGACAAGCGCCTCGTTTCATCCCTCGATGTCAGGGAAAAGAGCATCCACATGCTCCAGTTCGATTCCGTTTCCCACGAGGCGGACCGGGTGGCCGACCTCATCCTGGAAAAGAACGGGGAGGGCGTCCCGTGGAGCGACATGGCCATCCTGGTCCGGAGGAACGCGGACGCCGACCCCTATCTCCGGGCCCTGAACATGAAGCAGGTCCCCTACCGTTTCTCCGGGAGCCGCGGGCTCTACCAGCAGGAGGAGATCAAGGTCCTGATCTCCTTCATCAGGGCCCTGACGGATTTCGAGGACAGCCGGAGCCTGTTCCATCTCGCTCTTTCCGGGGTCTATGGGATGGACCCCTACGACCTGACCGTCGTTTCGAATTACGCCCAGAAAAAGAACCTTCCTCTCCACCAGGTCTTTCGGAAGGTCCACGAGGGGACCCCGCCGGTCGAGCTCCCGGCGGCGGCTGAAGCGACGATCAAACGGATCTTCGAGGACCTTCTCGGCTACATCAGGCTGGCCGGGCAGAAGAACGCGGGGATGGTCCTCTATGCCTTCCTCGAGAAGAGCGGCACGCTGAGATCCCTGGTCTCGCGGATGGACCCTTCGTCGGAGATGAAGATCAAGAACATCCGGCTTTTCTTCGACAAGGTGAAGGGCTTCTCCGACCTTGCCGATGACGACTCCGTCCATTCTTTCGCCGGGTATCTGGACCTCCTTCAGCAGGTCGGGGACAACCCCGCCACTTCCGAAGCTGAGCTGGACGAGGACGCCGTCAACGTTCTGACCGTGCACAAGGCCAAAGGACTGGAGTTCTCCGTGGTCTTTCTCGTGAGTCTCATTGAAGACCGCTACCCGGGCCGCGAGAGACGGGAGAAGATCCCCGTGCCGGCCGGGATCCTTAAGGAGGAACTGCCGGGGGACGAGAACTTCGTCCAGGAGGAAAGGCGGCTCTTCTATGTCGGGATGACCAGGGCGAAAAGGCACCTCTACTTGACTTGGGCCAGGGATTACGGGCTCAAGAGGCTGAAGAAGGTCAGCCCCTTCGTCCTCGAAGCCCTGGACATTCCCGGCATGCCGGAGGAGGTCCTCCGCAGCTCGGCACTGGAAGAGATCCGGCGTTTCTCTCTCCGGGAGGAGGCCGGGGCTTTTTCTCTCCGCAAGCCCCAGGGGACACTGACCATGAGCTTCCTCCGGTTGGAGGACTATCTCACATGCCCGCTCAAATACAGGTTCCGCCACATCCTGCGGATCCCTGTCCTCCCCCATCATGCCCTTGTGTTCGGCAGGGTGCTTCACGCGTCGGTCCACCATTTTTTGAAGAACCGGATGAAAGGGCGGACGCTCGGGGAGGAGGATGTCATCCGGGAGTACGAAAGGCTCTGGGTGAACGAGGGTTATCTCAGCCGGGAACACGAGGAGCTGAGGAAGAGGTCCGGCGAGCAGGCCCTCCGTCTCTTCTATTGCAGGGAAACGAAGTCGGGGAAGTTCCCCGCGTTGCTCGAAAAGAGCTTCAGATGGCAGTCAGGGAAGGTCCGATTCACCGGGCGCTGGGACAGGGTGGACTTCGAGACGGGAGGCGCTGTCATCATCGATTTCAAGACGACCGAAGTCAAGGACCAGAAGGAGGCCGACCGGAGGACGAGGGACAGTCTCCAGATGGATGTTTACGCGCTTTCGTTCCTTGAGACCGAGGGCATGGCGCCCTTCGAAACGCGGCTGCACTTCCTGGAATCCGACCTCGTCGGCAGGGCCCGGAAGGGCGGGAAGGAACAGGAGCGGGCCCGGGGAAAGATCCTCGAGGCGGAAGTGGGGATCCGGGCCGGGGAATTCGGGCCCCGTCCGGACTGGCACAACTGCAATTATTGCGAGTTCAAAACGATCTGCCCGTCTTCATACGCGTTCTAAACGGAAATCCGCTTATTCGAGCCCGGACCAGAAGGGCATGACCGCCCAGATGCGGTTCCTTTCCATGAGCCTCAGAGCCAAGGCGGCCTGTTTCAGTCCGGGACGCATATCAAGCACGCTTTCCGGGGCACGCCTCCCGAGGAGCGACTCCCAGAAAGTCCTTTTCTTGGGCCACACGACCAGCCTGACCTCTTCTTCCCTTGCGATTCCCGCTAAGCCTTTGGCCAGCTCGACGGCCTTCGTCAGGCCTCCCAACTCGTCCACGAGCTTGAGGTCCCTGGCTTGAGCGCCCGTCCACACCCGGCCGCGGCCGACCGCGTTCACCTCGTCCTTGGTCATGTTCCGGCCTTCGGCGACCTTGGCCAGGAACTGATCGTAGGTCCAGAGAATTTCATCCTTCATGATCTTCTTTTCTTCCGGCGAGAACGGCCGGAAGGTCGAGAAGATATCGGCCTCCTTTCCGTAGGCGATTTTTTCGGAGGTCAGGCCGAGCTTTTCGTAAAGGGCCGAGAGGTCGAACTTGCCCGCCAGGACCCCGATGGAGCCCGTGAGGGTCTGCGGTTGGGCCACGATCTTGTGGGCCGCCATGGAGATCCAGTAGCCGCCCGAACCCGCGACGTCGGACATCGAAACGACGAAGGGCTTCTCTTTCTTGGCCAGGAAGACCTCGCGCCAGATGACGTCGGAGGCCACCGAGGAGCCGCCCGGGCTGTCGACCCGGAAGACGATTGCGGCGATGGACTTGTCCTGCCGGGCCTGCCGGATCCAGCGGGCGACGGTCGTTCCCCCCATGCTCTGGGGCAGGCTCTCGCCGCTGAGGATGGGCCCGACGCCGTAGATCAAGGCGACTTTCCGGCCGATGCCGATCCCGGCCGAAGCCGGAGAGACGCGGGCGTAAGCGTCGGAGGTGATCCTGCCGAGCTTCCGCCCCCCGCTCTGCAGGAGGTTCTGGAGCTCATCTTCGTAAAGGAGGTCGTCGACGAGACCGGCCTTGAGAGCGTTCTCTCCCTGAAAGAAGGCATGGTCGATGAGGCCCCGGACCTCCCCCTCGCTCTTTTTCCTGGCCGATGCCACGGCTTTGACATATTGGGAGAAGAGGTCCCCGTAGATGGACTCCATCATCTCCCTGTGGGCCGGCGTGAACCCTTTTTCCGTGAACTGGTTATAGGCCGTTTTGTATTCCTCGACATGCTCGAACTCCGCCCGGACGCCCAGTTTATCGAGGGCGTTCTTGAAGAAGGGGACATATCCGCCGATGCCGTTGATGCCGAGCCATCCCATCGGGTGGAGGATGATCCGGTCGCAGGCGGTGGCCAGATAATATTCCTTGTCGAAATCAGGCGCCTCGTCGATATAGGCGTAGGCCTTTTTGCCGGCCTTGCGGAAATCGAGGACCGCGTCCCGGAGTTCCGTCACCTTGGCCCAGTCGCAGGCGAGAAGGTTCATCCGGAGGAGGAGGACCTCGACCCGGTCATCGGCCTTGGCCTTGCGGAGGTTCATCCAGAGCTCGTTCATGGACAGGGGCCGGATCCCCAGGATGACGTTCGTGAAGAAGTCGGGAGGGGCGATCTCCTGGAGCTCGCCGGACAGGTTGATCTCCAGGCAAGCGTGGAGCGGGACCGTCACGGCCGGCCGTCCCCAATCCATCAGGAAATAGGAAACCGCCGCGGCCGCCGCCAGGACGAAGAAGACCAGGAAGATGATCAGGACATAGGTGCGCTTTTTCATCGTTTCACCGCCTTGATGGAAAATATATCAGAAATCTTCCGCGGGAGAAAGCCCTGCCCTCCGGGTCTGCGCTCCCCCTTAAAAAACACTTGATTTGTCCTTTTTGTTATGATTGAATAAATCGACTCCTCCGATCGTGTGACCCGACGGAGATCGGGCAGGGCGATGGTGAGAGATCAAGGAGGTTTCTTTTATGTCTCAAAAACTTTATGTCGGCAACCTCAACTACAAGACCACTGAGGACACGCTGAAACAGCTGTTTTCCCAGTACGGTGAGGTGATCTCGGTCAACATTCTGCAGGGACGAGGTTTCGGTTTCATCGAGATGGCGACCCCCGAATCCGCCGTGGAGGCCAAGAACAGGCTCAGCGGGACCGAATTCGACGGACGCAAGCTGATCATCAACGATGCCCGGCCCAGAGCCGACCACAAGCCCGGCGAAAGACAGCCCGGCGGCTTCGAAAAAAGAGGCGGTTTCCGCAAGTTCTGATAGATCCTTCTTTCGTTTCCTAGCTTTTTTCACCGGAGAGATTCTCGATAGGGACTTCTCCGGATAAGCCGGGAAAGTCCATTATCCAGGGGGGTTCTCTTTCATTCCGCGCGGGCTAGGTCCATGGATTGGCCGGAACACTCCTCCGGCCGTTCGTCCCGGCGGCGCACGAGAGGCATGAACCTTTTCCTTTTTGCCTTCGTAGTACCCAGTGAAGGTCGATATAAGGAGAATGAGCGTGACAACGAAGCAGAGAATCCGGATGACCGGGGCCTTGCTTATGCCGTTCGTTTTCGCCGCCTGCATCGGGATCCACATCGAGCGCGGCGTCCATGATGCGGACGCCTATTTTGAGAAGGCCTACCGGGAGATCTCCCGGATTGAAAGCGCGGACCCCGGCAGGAGCCGTCGGGCGCACAGGCTCTATCTTCTCATCCGCGACGCTGATGAAGACCAGGTCATCCGGCTGTCTGTGCCCATGTGGATCGTCAACGCCTGCCTGGATGCCGGAATGAAGGCCTCGGACGACGGGCATGACTATGATGCCCGAGAACATTACGATCTGGATTGGAAGGCGGTCAAGGACCTTGGTCGATACGGCCCCGGACTTTTAGTCGCTGTGGAAGAGGAAAGGGACAAGGTCCTGATCTGGCTGAAATGACCGGGGCGGGAGAAGGCCCGAGTCGGGGACCAGGCGAAAAAGATGGAGAAGGAACGCTCGGACGAGAGGGAGGACATCCATGCTCTGGTCAGAGAGATCCAAAACGGGAGCCGGGAAGCCTTCATGACCATCGTCGGCGCTTACCAACAGCGGGTCTTCGTGATGGCCTATTCCATGCTCCGCAATAAAGAGGACGCGCTGGACGTCGTCCAGGAGACGTTCCTCCGGCTCTTCCAGAAGGCGAAAC
>Ga0315284_10000267_pt1 | contig 71075 bp, 71 predicted proteins | sample YL17G09_16_MG_FD_203696 | JGI IMG/M metagenome (GOLD analysis project Ga0315284, IMG submission 203696) | Sediment microbial communities from Yellowstone Lake, YNP, Wyoming, USA - YL17G09_16 | ecosystem: Environmental > Aquatic > Freshwater > Lake > Sediment | place: USA: Wyoming | collected...
CAATATTAAAAATAAAAATAGATAATTATAAAAATTACTTTATTTATGCATATAACAAAGAATTATATAAAAAAAATAGTAAAAAGTCATCAAAATATAAACAGCCAAAAATTTATAAAAATTAAAACGGCATTTAAAATACGCAACGCTCTAAATAATACATATTCTGGTAATTATGAATTTTGTGCAAAGCGTTTAATTCAATAATACTTTAGAATATATAAATATTATTTAAATTTATTTTTCTAGAAATTTATAAAAAAAATCTAATAATAGAATATGAAACAATCTTATTCTGCTACAGGAGTAAAGATAAATATTGCATATAGTAAACCTTATTTTTCAGGAAAACTATTTAATATATATAATTCGAATCACTTATTTACAATTTTAAGTAATAATAATGGAATAATCAATTGGACGAGTGAAGTTACTTTTGAAGGCGAAGGTACAGGAGCACCTGGAAAAATAACTTTTTATGGTGTTGGATTTGAAAGAAAAGTTGGAAATAAAATATTTTATGATCTGAATGGTTCTGGAATTCAGACTGTTAAAGGTAATTCTAATGGTGTACCTATTGAATTTTTATTTAGTGTTTATACAAGAGAGGTTTGTGAATTATGCAAAAGTGGTAATATTAAATTTAATGCGAATGTAGATGCGACAACAATTAAAGCTTTAGATAATGATAAAATAGTTGATTTAGATGCTACATATTCTGGTAATTGTGAGTTTTGTGCGAAGCGTTTAATTCAATAATATAATTTCATAATAAATTTTTAGAATTTATTTTTCTAGAAATTTATAAAAAAATATAATAATAGAATATGACACAATCTTATTCTGCTACAGGAGTAAAGACAAATATCGCTATTGCGCCAGGTATACCTATTACTTCTCTACCGCAATATAATATATATAATTCGAATCACTTATTTACAATCTTAAGTAATAATAATGGAATAATAAATTGAAAAGATGAAATTAATTTTGAAGGTATATGTGAAGTACAACCTGAAAAATACACTATTTATGGTGTTGGATTTGAAAGAAAAGTTGGTAATAAAATATATTATAAACGAATACATTTTTTAATATAAAAATATATTTACATTAAAATTTAATGGATTTTCTAATTGATGATAGAAGGGTATTTCAGAGAACTACTATTGGAATACGATTATTTATGTTTATTTTTGACATTTTTTGCATAATTTCTTCGTATAATTCAATTGAAAAAGATGGAATATTTATTCATTATTGTTCAACAATTGCCGCTATTTTTTTTTCAATATTGAATTCAATTCGATTTGAATATAATTATTGGGAATCTTATGGAAGAAGTTTCCTAACTCTACGAGACTATAAGATTTGGAAGCAACAAAATTTAAAAAACTTAAAATATATTTTTGGAACAATTGAATATATTTTGAAAATTACATTCTTCTATCATTCATTCCCAATTAAAGATCTCAGACTATATTCTATAAGTATATTATTACTTCAATTGAATATTGGATTATTTATAATATTTGTGAAATTATGTATTATATATTGGATTTATTTGGCGGGAATGATTTTATATAATTTAATAAAAAATCCTAAAAAATTCAAACAAAAAATAAATAAAGAATGTTCAATATGTTGTGATATAAATTCTAAATATTGGATAAAAACAATGTGTAATCATGAATTTCATGATGATTGCCTTAAAAAATGGAAGGTTATTAGTATGACTTGTCCAATATGCCGAAATATGATTGAATAAAAAATGATTTATAGATAATCAAATTTATATACACATCACAATGGAATTTGTCCCTGAATCCAACGTAACAATGACGAGTATTGGAACTCGTTGTATTTTCCTTCTTTTTGATATTTTTAGCGTAATTTATTCATATGACCAAATTCAAATAGATGGTGTATTTATTCATTATTGTATTACACTTTCAATAATCTTTTTATCAATTATGAACATGATACGTATTGAATGTATATATTCTAAAAATTCAGGAGATGAATATAATTCATGGAATAAAGAAAATTTTACAAATACAAACTATTTTTTTGTAGTAATTGAAAATATTTGCAAAATTAGTTTTCTATTTCACTCATTCCCAATGGGATACAATAATCTTTACACTATAAGTATATTACTTATTCATATTAGTACAATTATATTTTTATTTATGTTTATATTATCAATTTTGTATTTTTTTTGTGTGGTATTAACAAGTAAATCAAAAAGAACAATTTATCCATCTAACACAACTGTCCCGATTGAAATAATTGTCCAAATACACAATTCTTTGAATGAGTGTTCAATATGTTTGGAAATAAATAATAATAAAATGATAAAAACAGTTTGTGACCATGATTTTCATGAAAAATGTTTATTGGAATGGATGAAAATAAGTAAAACGTGTCCTATATGTCGGAAAAACTTAAATTAGCCTAGATATAACTTAATTATAAACTTACTAAAATATTTTTACAACAATTGCCCGCCTTTTTCCACCAGTTAATGGCAAAACTTTATGTAATTCATCTGCATGAAAAAAAAGGAGCATTCCTCTTTCAGGATAAATAACTTCATCATGAAAATGAAATTCTCCACCTTCAAAGTCAATTTTATAAGAATCCAAATAAATAATGATTGTATATTGAATTGGATTTTTACAATATAGCCCATAAATATATTTGTCATCCATGGAAATGATTTGCAAACTATGAATTTTTTGCATATCTGATATTTTATGTTTAATTAATTGTTTATTATCATAATGCCATTTCATAGAATAATTGTCAGATGCTGTGTGATTACGGAAAACAATTTCAAATGGAGTATTTTCATAAAAAATATTTGGAATTGGGAATCTCTCGAGATTCCGGCGGAATACATTCGCAATTTTGTAATCATTTAATTCTCCAATTTTATCCAGATTATACAATTCTTTGAAAAAAGAAGTGTGAATTATATTCATAATAATTCGATGTGATTTTGGAATAGTTTTTTGATATTCCAAAAGTATATTTTCTGATTTTGACATTGGCTTCTAGAATATTATATACTTCATAATATATTTTTAAGTATTTCCACATGCTGGAAAATATTCTGAATTGTTGGCAAAAATTTATTAATAATTGGGATACTAGATATATCGTCAAACTTACTCCCCTCGTTTTGAATTTCTAATTCTTTATTGCTATTTTTACATTTCTTCTGTGAATACACATATGTTTGACCTTTACACGCTTTATTATTATACGTATAGTATTTATCTCCATCAGGCTGTGGTAAATCACTGGAAACGAGTCTCAATTGGTCTCCAAATACGCCAGATATATTAACCTCACAGCAAGGATTCATGCGAATATATGTTTGCCCCTCATCTGGCTCTAAATCAAAAATATCGCGGTCTTTTTTAGCAGATTTCCCCATAGTTATTTCTAATGAGTTCAATATATTTACACGACTACTTGTAATATTTATGCCATCCTCTTTTGGCTCAATTACGCGCAAATATTTCAGAGTAATTGCGGAATTCTCCACATCGAAGCCATCATCCCCTGAATAAAGCGATACAACTGACGAAATATTCCATTCATTGCTGCCTACACCTAGCACTGATATTGCATCAATATCGTCTGTTGTAGAGCTATCCCCACCTTTTGGATCACAACGTCCTAAATAATATGATATAATTCTAATCGCTGTGAATTGAGAGGGTTTAACACTATATTTTACAGTAATTAGGTCTTTTTCTGCATTGGCTGACGACCCCAGAAACCAGAGTCCACCATTATTTGCATATTTGACTGGTTTATAATCTATTGCATCACACGCCCTTAAGTAAACATGTTTGGCAACTAATTTTGAACCCGTATTAAAGATAAGACTAGAACGCATTGGACCATTCACAATATATATATTAGTGCCATTTTCAATTGTTAGTTGAACATTTGCTAAAACGCGGACTTCACCAAGAATAACATAAATATTTTTCTTGTAGAATACCCTTGAACTATTGATATCCGATTTTATTATAATCATACTAATTATAATAAAAAAATTTTGAATTAAGGATAAACTACATTTTGATAAGGCCAGATTCGATAATCAAAATTTCTCTTATTAACATTGCACTGGTTCAGAGCCGATCTTAAATTATAGCAATAAATTTGCTCACTTGGAGGGGGAATATAGGGAGGATTGGGATTAAACCCTCCAGATGCTGTAGTTTTCAGTTCCACAGGAAAAGGGGGCTGGTCACAGCATGGAAATCCACATGGTTGGTTAGTTTGTCCAACATAATTACACTGATTTAATTCCAGAACTTTTTTCACCCCATTGGGCTCATTTAATACTACAATCCGCGGAAAATTCTGAACCTGGCAGAATACGCCTTCAGTTGTTCCATCTGGATATTTAGAACACAGTGGAGTTTCTTTGACTTGCTTTGGACGCGTATCCATTGCTAGAATATTTTTGTATTTCACCATAGTAGATATAAAGAAAAAAAATTTATTAGTAATATCAATTATGACTGAAAAATTTTGGAAAAAAGATAAAGACAAAAATTGGATTGCTGAAGAAGAAGAAACTCTTTACCCTCATTTACCAAATCATTCCATTAAAAATCTAACAAAATTACCACATATTAATACACCAGAAATTTTATACCATTTGCGGCACCATTATCAGCAACAAAATATTTATACTACAGCTGGAAAAATATTACTTGCAGTAAATCCATTTATGGTGACCGATTTGTACAGCGATGAAACAAAGGCGGACTTTTTAAATAATAAAGAAATTAGAACGGATACTCCACATATTTATCAAATAGCGAATGAGGCAATCTTATCTGAGCAAAAAATCCAAAATTTTCTAATTTCTGGAGAGTCAGGGTCAGGGAAGACGGAAACAACAAAGAAAATATTAGACTATTTGGCGCTCCAATATCAAGACTCCAATAATGTTCTGCCAATGATTCTGGAATTTAATACAATTCTTGAAGCATTTGGTAATGCCAGTACACAGAGGAATCATAATTCATCGCGTTTTGGTAAGTTCATCCAAATTAATATCCAGAATAATCTTATTTACGCCAATATTCGCACCTATCTTCTCGAAAAAGTCCGATTGATTGGAGAAAATCTTACTAATTACCATATATTATATTCATTTGGCTATGAAAAAAATAAGAAAACATTTGAAAGAGACGATTGGAATACGGACTATCTCCAGAAGCCCAATTTACAGAGAATATGGGAGAAATATATTCATACATATGATTGGGCTAATATTGAGAAAATAATTACTTTTTGTATAGAATTATTAGAGAATAAAACAGATACTGTTTATGGTAATGTTGGAAAATTATTGAGCGAGAAAACACTAAAAACAGGTGAAGAATTTATAAAAGTTCCACTGGATAAAAATGGCTCCAAAAATGTTCGCGATACGTTAGTCATGGTTATTTATGAAAAGTTATTCCATAAAATAATTGGATTAATGAATGAAAAATTGGGAGCTAGTAGAGAGAACTTTAAAAGTTTCGGAATATTGGATATCTTCGGTTTCGAAGTTTTTAATGAAAATGGATTTGAACAACTATGTATCAATTATACAAATGAGACATTGCAGTCTATTTTTAACCGATTTGTATTTGAAGAAGAAATAAAATTATTTGAATCAGAGGGGATACTGGAATCGAAGATTACTTTTGACTCTAATACACAATCTGGGAGATTAGAGTTTTTTGATAAATTCTTTTCTTTATTGGATGAAAAATCAATTGTTGGAGCAAAAGACAGTGATTTATTACTATCACTGCCGAATAATAAAAAAATAATTAATAAAAAAATTGAGTCTTTTGTTATTTATCATTATGCGAACAATGTGGAATATAAATTAGGGGAATTCACAGAGAAGAATATGGAGAAAGTGAATTATGATATTCAGCAATTTATGGCGCAAGTAATGGGTGATAAACAGAACCAACAACAAAAAAAGAAGGGAGGAACTCAAACAATAACGAGTAAATTTCGGGATGAATTAGGGGGATTAATCCGGGAATTGGGAAATAGTTATTTATATTTTATACGATGTATTAAACCGAATGAGAAAAATTTGCCGAATTTATGGGATAATGCGAAAGTAGAAGAACAGCTGAACTATTGTGGAATTATAAATGCACTAGATTTAGCAAGACAGACTTACCCGGTTCGTATTAAAAAAGATGAATTTATGGAGAAATATGGTGGGTATTATCAAAAAATAGTTCAAGTATTAGAAGGTAAAACAATGATTTTTATGGTTAATGATGCTTACAAGAAATTAAAAATGGTTGATTCATTGGGTAAATATATTCGGAGAATTTTTGTGAAGCAACAATATACGGATAAGACTTCTAAAATAAAGAAGATACAAAGGGCTTGCAGGGTTTTTATTGAGGGTAGACGCAGGAGAAATAGAGCAGCACAGACTATAATTCATGCATTTCGATATTATTTGGCAAAGAAAGAACTTGCTGAATTGGTGCGCTTGGCTGTTGAAGCAAAATTAGCAGAGCTAGCGAGGCTTGCAGAAGAGGCTAGATTAGTAGAAATAGCAAGGCTAGCAGAACTAGAAAAGTTAGCTGAAGAGGCGAGATTGGCGGAAGAAGCTAGGCTAGCAAAAGAGATGAAATTGTTGGAAATAAAGAAGCTAGCTGAAGATGCAAGATTAGCGGAAGAAGTGAGATTAGCTGAACATGCGAGAACAATGGAAAAAGCCGGACTACTCAAAAAATATGAAGAATTAGAGAGTGAATACAAAAAGATATCATATAATTATGATAAAAGAGAAATGGAAACAAATGATATTCTAACTCATAATAAATCTTATATACAAAAATTGGAGGAAATAATTAAAAAAAGGAATGAAGAATATAAAATTATTTCTGAAAAATTTGCTGGATTGGAGAAAGATTATTCCAATAAGGGCGAAAAATTGGCTGCCTTAGAAGCAGATTATTCTAATCAAGGCAAAAAAATTTTAGAATTAGAAGAGAATAATAATTGGATAAGTGAAAAATTAGAATCTGTTGAACTCAATAATTATAATTTAACTGAAATGTTAAAATATTTGGAAAGACAAAAAACAGATTCCGACGATATTTTAGCTGAAAAAGAAGAAGAATGTTCTAATCTAATTTCTCACTTAGATGAATTAAAAGAGGAGTATTCCAATTTGAGTAGGAAATTGGAAGCCCTAGAAAAGGAAAATGCCTATAAAAGCAAAAAATTAGATGAACTAGATGAAAAGAATATAAATAAAAGCGAGAAATTGGCTGCACTAGAAGCCGAATATTCCAATCAAAGTGAGAAATTGGCTGCACTAGAAGCCGAATATTCCAATCAAAATGAGAAATTAGAATCTTTGAAGAAAGAAATTTCAGATAAAGATGTGAAATTAGAATCTTTGGAGAAAGAAATTTCAGATAAAGATGTGAAATTGGAATCTTTGGAGAAAGAAATTTCAGATAAAGATGTGAAATTGGAATCTTTGGAGAAAGAAATTTCAGATAAAAAGAATAAAATTGTAATCTTAGAATCAGAAATCTATTGCTTAAATATTAAAATTGATATACAAAAAAATCTGGAGAATGAATTATCATTAAAATATTTAAAGATAGAAAATTTACAAAGAGAGTTGTTCATGAAAAATGAAAAAATTCAATTTTATGAAATTAATGAAAAGAACCAACTTGAAAAAGACTTGATTATCATAAGTCTTGAAAATAAAAATAAAAATAAGGACTCATATATTCAAGATTTGGAAGAAGATAATCAAAATAAAGAGATTGAATTTCAAAAATTTGAAGAATATAAAATGTTGCTTGGAGAAAAAATAACAAATCTACTAGAAGAATCTATTGAATTAAAAGATGAAAATTCAAGATTAATGCGTGAAATACGCCAACTTCAAAATAAAAAATGGTATGAAAACTTCATTTCATAAGGTATGAAAAATCTTGTCCATTTTAATTTACCTTATCTATAAATGCCTTAATCTCATTTCGCCCTTTCAGGGGATCGAACGAATCTAAATTACAATGACAATAAATACCATTAATATCCTGGATTGGGTTTATTACTCCATCAATAAAAATTTATCTACTAAAACTTCGAATGTTATAATATTTGTTGCTTGATTATATTTTGCTGAACATAAATTAAAAGCTATCTTGCAATGTCTTCTTATTTCTGGGATTGGCTCAAATTCTATATAACAAGTTCTTTTATTGAAATCTTTTAAAACTTTATTGTAATTTTCTGGTTTAATTACAATAACTTGTCGATCACAATTTAGTTTTTACTTGATATAGACTAAATTTACGAACATCAGTGAAAGTCATTGTTGCTTTTTTAGATTCTTTAACTTTCATTGAAAATATTGGTATGCAAATCATAAATTTATATCTTTGTCAAATTCCCCACTTACAAATTTTACAAATCCAGGTGGGACCTTATCCTCTGACACTAAATGTTCTCGTCCAAATGGAACGTAGGAAAAAGATTTTACCTTTGTTTGTGCAGATGTCCATATTTTTATTTTACTGTCTCTTAAAATATTCTTCTCTTTTCCCAAACATGGAAGAATAAAACATCTAAAAATTGTATCATCAAATTCATTCTTTTTGGATTGATGAAAAAAATAATTTTTCGCCCTTTCCAAATCATATAAACAGCATTCAGCAATTTCTTGTCTGTCTTTTATTCCATAACGTTCTGAAAGATATATCATAAAATTATAGTATAAAACTAATCCATGATATGTCACTATTTTCATATTTTTATATGAAATATAAGGTATACATTTTTCATTCAATTCATAAATAATTAAAAGAATATGTGTATCTTTACTGGCATCAGTTACTATAAAACGTCCGGGAATATGTTTCATAAAAGGATGATATTTCTTTATTTTTATTTGACTATTTGTTATTTTTCGCAAATCTTCAAAAATAGTTGCAGGATTTTGCATTCCAATTTCCAAATATTTTATTTCTGGTGAAAAGAAGTCTTTTAACCCGGAATATTCCATATAGTAATAATATGCATTATCTCCAAACAAAATATTATCATTCCGAGAAAAAATGTATTCCTTTATTTTCTTTTCAATAGGATTCTGTGTATATTTATATCGCGATGATTGGCAAAAAATTTTAGGTTTTTCAGTTGGAAAATATTTCTCCAATTTTGTTAATCTATCAAAATCTTTCTGCCACCTAAAAATAGCCTGTTTTGGATTTGTAAGAGCAACTAATAAATCAATCTTCAAATGTTTGGGACGGACATATACTAATCCATTTATTGTTTCACTCGGTATAATATTGTATATACGCTCTGGCATAAATACAATATCTACTGCTTCTTGAAATAAATTGAAGATTTTATATACACCCGTATTTACTCCTTCTTTTACGGTAATAAATTGAAATCCTGCGTTAAATAATATATTACCTAATTCAACTGCATGTTTTAATGGTGTTGGACTATATGTATCATAATCTATCAATTTGCCATCTTTATTGGAATAAATTTTATCATTAACTGGCATAAATTTATCTAGTGCTACGCCACCATAAATTTTTAATTTATATTTTTTCAAAAAATCTTCGATTATTTTTTGTTGTTTTATATATTCTTCTTTTGGCAAAAATGGAATATCTTTATTTTCATTTTCTACTTTCTCTATTTTTTTATCTAATTCTTTATAAAATTGTTCTGAATAAATTTCGAAAGACATATTATATTCTATATTTTATATATATCAAAATTTTTTAAATTACAGTGTTTTCTGGTTTATGATAAAATGTAAGTTCTTTTCGAAATTCTTTCTTTTTAAACTCCAAAAATGGGGTTGTATTGGGACCAATTTGATTATTCTGGAGAACTTCAAATATATTTTTAACATTTGATTCTGTTTGAATTGATTTAAGAAATATATTTCGTGTTTTTACTAAATATCCAATATAAGCTGATTTTTCATCAAATTCTTTTAGAGTTGATTTTAATGCATCAATAAGTAAAAATAACAAGAGTCCATGATAATTTACATGATTATAAACTCCAAGTTTTATATAATTAATTGGAAAATTAAGCTCATAAATTGTTAGAATAATTTGTCCATTGAAATAAATAATATATTGTTTGCTATGAAAGTAATAAATTGGGGAATCTTCTTTCATCTTTACTTCAATATCTGTAAATCTATCATTTATTTTTTTTAAAAAAGCCATTGGATTTTGATGATAGATATGATATTCTCCATTATATGGAATATTTGGACTTGTCATTAGAGAATAAGTGTAAAATCCAGTGAAAACATAATCTCTTTCATCTTCTGTTTTTATTGCTTCAAATACTTTTTCAGATAATTTCTCAAAATTTTTGGGGAAATTTGATGCTGGAATTGGAATAGCACATTTCTCCCAGGTTTTTATCATCGGTGTCCACAAAAATGGCTCAATCATAAGATTATCTTTCCATTGTTCATAATTAAATTTTGGTGTAATATAATCATACAGAAATATAGGTAGCAAAATTAATCCATTAATATTTATATTACAACCAAATAATTCTAAATTTTTAGAATGCTTTTGAATTGTTTTATTGTTGGAATTAATTATTGCAACAATCTCAAATTCAACATCAATAATAAGACGAGATGATATATTATCATTTCTGGCGCGAACATATTTGTATTTTTTTTTATGAAGTTCATCAGCAAGAAGCCTTGCAATATCTTCTGGTTGATTACAGAAAATGAGTAGAGGGTCTAATAACCATTCTGCATAATTGTCAATTGTAATTTTGCTATCAACCAACTTTTTATTCCAATCAAAAAATTTGCGATTCATTATAAATGTATCTTTCTGTTCAGACAAAATATGTAAACAATCAATTTTTAGATTAAGTTTTTGTGTAGTTGTTGGATAATCTTGTGCCTCATTAAGAAACGTTCCCTCTTTTATAATTTCTTCTAGTTGGGTAGTCATATATTACTATAGAATAAAATAGAAATGATTTTAAACTCTATTTAATTTATGTTGCAATAATATCTGCAAATTCATTAAAAATGTTGGCGTAAAATCATAAAAAACTTTATTTTTTGAAAAAAATTGACATATATAATTAACTTTATTTATAAATCTTAAATTTCATCACATTTCCTCTTATTTTCGAGGAGGAAGAGAAGACATTGTTCTCTGAAGTGGCATATATGAATCAAATTCATCATCATCTTGATTTCCATTTGGGGAAGAATCAACTTCGTCACTCCCCATTGGGTCATCTTGATTAGGAAGAATATTGGGTGTTTCATCTGCAGCATAAATACTGCCTGTATGATAAAAAGATGGCATAGAATCATCGGCAAATCCGCCTCCATAGGCGACAGATGGAGTTGAATCATCGGCAAATCCGCCTCCATAGGCGACAGATGGAGTTGAATCATCGGCAAATCCGCCTCCATAGGCGACAGATGGAGTTGAATCATCAGCAAATCCGCTTCCATAGGCGACAGATGGGGTGGAATCATCCACAAATCCGCCGCCATAGGCGATAGATGGGGTGGAATCATCCACAAATCCGCCGCCATAGGCGATAGATGGGGTGGAATCATCCACAAATCCGCCACCATAGGCGACAGATGGGGTTGAATCATCCATGAAATCACTGTATCCACTTTTTCTTTCATTCTCAATCATATTGAGAATTGAATTAAATTCAACTGGGTATTTCTCCATCCAATCTTTGGATTGAATCAAAATAGCGTCTCTATTGAAAGAGCCATTGTTTTGTGCAACCATATTGCGGATATATTTTTCAATTTCGTAGAAAATAGTGTTCTGGGAATTCATTGTGTTTGAATTTTCTTTTTTTTTTATTAATAAATTCAATATAAAATAAATCAATTTTTTATATAACAAAAAAAGATGAATAATATTCATCATCTAAGATGTAATCAATATCTTCTTCAATTTCCTCAATATATTCTTCAATTAGATGATAATTTGGTTCAATATCTGGATAAAAATCAATATCGATATCGATATCTATATCACTATCTTCATTCGCAATAATTTCTAAATATTTTTGGAAAGGACCAATTACAAAGCAATATTCAGTTCTTTTCCGTTGTTCAATCATTATTTTATAAAGTAGTGTTTCATTTGCAATTTCTAAAAATTCTTTCTTAATTTCAAACATAAACTTTGAATTATTTTTAGGTTGATTAAGCCATTCAAAGAATTTTTTATCTAATTTTTGATAATAATCTTCCAGATTTTTGCCTATAGAATCAAATATTAGTTTATTAGAATTTATGAAATATTTTAGCCAAATTGTATACATTTGGAAATTTTCTTTCGAGTAAAGTAGTAATGGTTTTTTTTCTGATTTTTCAGTAAGTTCAGGATTTTCTCTGGACCTTTTTCCAGAATTAGAATTACTCATTTTACTTTTTTAGATTATGAATTTATAAAAATCAATTTTTTAGGGAAAATGAGAGCCCACAGCATCATCAGCTTCCTCAGCGTCTTCATAGCTGTCGTAGTCCTCATTGCCCTCAGGATTTGGGAAAAACTCCTTAGTAAGCAAATTCATCCTCTCAATTTCTGCAAGGGTGTCAGCAAGACTTGGACATGGTGGAATAGGTTGAATGGGGAATTCTTCATCCCACATGAATACCATACCCTGGTCACTAGAGCATGCAGGTTGTGCAGCTGGTTGTTCCATCATCCACTCGACATCTGCAGACTGAAAATTTGGTTCATCCATAAATGCAGGTGCCTGGGATTCACTCAAAAAATCAAAGAGTGGTAAACAAGGAGCCCCTACATCAGGAATTCCGGATTCAAAACCAATTGTGATTCCAGCGCTAGCACAATCACCTCCTTTTTTTTCAAGAGAGAATTGTTGTTTCGCGATGGTTTCGAACATTTGGCGCTTCGTAAGGTGTGAGGTTGTTTCACAGTTCTTCCTGTTTCGATTCATCCATCCAAAGAAAATTCCCTGAATGTTTGCAAGTATGCTGGCTTGCTGTTCTTTGGGTAAATCACGAAATCCAGGATTTCTTGATTCGAAATCGCTTAAAAATCCTTTGATTGGTGGATAACTCGTGTGAGTTGCAAGGGGGGTCGCATTCTTGCGAATGGGAATTAGACCAAAGGGTCCAGATGAAATGTATTTTTGAGACATTCTAAGTACATTCATAAAAATTTATTTATTTTTGCATCAATTTTTTATCTAATTATAAAATAGATGTTGAAAAATCAAATAGTATTAGCGCCATATGGGACATCTTCAAAAAAAAGAACAAAAGTTCGGATATTAGAGCTTCAACCTGAATATGCAAAAGTTGAATATGTTGAAAAAAAAGTAAGAGAAGAATTAGGAGACAAACCTTTTTTAGTTCAAGTAAAGTATTTAAAACAAATCACAGAAGTAAAAGATATAGGAAATCATATTATCCCTAACCAATGGGTAAGTCAATATATGAAAGAATTTCCTGAATGGATTAATACAACATTCCTTCCTTACCAAGTTAAGGAACAAATATCTAAAAAATCAAAAAAAGGTGAGTGGGAATATACATCATTCCAGAAATTTGTACGCGATTATTTGAGCGCATCGAGCCCCTATCGCGGGCTATTATTATACCATGGGCTCGGTAGTGGTAAGACTTGCACTTCCATTACTGTCGCCGAAAATCTAAAATTGGATAAGAATGTCATTGTCTTATCTCCAGCTAGTTTACGAACTAATTATATAACCGCCCTACGCAAGGATTGTGGCGTAACTGCCTACAAAGACAATGAAGATGCCCTCCGCGAAAAATACTCATTTATCTCCTATAATGCTAGCAACACAATTGACCAATTGAAAAAAATTCCTAGTATAGACAATCATACCATAGTCATAGATGAAGCACATAATTTAGTTTCAATGATTGTGTCAAATAGTAAAAAAGGACCAGAATTATACAAGATGCTGATGAATGCCCGTAATTTGAAGATTATTGCACTTAGTGGCACTCCAATTATCAATTTCCCATTTGAAATCGCCATATTATGCAATATTCTGCGGGGATATATTGAAGTCCCCACATTTTTTATAAAATCTCTTAAAAATTCTGGAGATTTACAATGGCAAATGAATATCCTGCAAGAAAAAACAAATGATTTGGAAAATGTGAACTGGGTGGATACTCAGCAGCGTTACATTTATGTTTATTTAAATATTCAATCACATCACCCCGATTTTGATGAAACTATCCAAAAAATATTGAAAAATGCCGCAAAGTTTGGTGTTCAAATTGATTATATTGAAACAAAAAAATATAGCTTATACCCTGATAATGTAGATGAATTCAATAGTTATTTTATTGAAGAAACTAAAGATGGTGATTTCCTAAAAAATATAGAATTACTAAAGAGGCGAATGATTGGTTTAGTAAGTTATTACAGGGGTGGAAAGGCAATATATTATCCAAGAATGAACCCAGTTAAATTTGTGAATGTGCCAATGAGTTACTATCAGTATCAAGTTTATAAAGATGTGCGCGAGATGGAGCGCGACAAGGAAAAAAGTGGAATTATGCATAAATTATTTGAGACTGGTGGCGACTCCAAAAGTAAGAAATTTTCCAGCTTATTCCGCGTTTTCACGCGCCAATTCAGTAATTTTGTCTTCCCTCCCGAAATAGAACGTCCCTTTATTAAGAAATTTTTGGCTGATGCGAGAAAGAAGAAATTGGAGAAAAAAGCGAAGAAATCTAATAAAGCGGCTGACGCACTGAGCGAACTTGAGAAAGAAAACAAGCGAATGACAGAAGAGAATAGTTTGAATAAGAAAGATAAAGAAATCATTGCGGACGCTATGGGGAAATTGTCGAAAAATAGGGAGTCCTATTTGCAGAATAAGCCTGACCAATTACAGAGGTATTCGCCTAAAATGGCTGCAATGTTGGAGAATATGAATAAGAGTCCCGGATTAATCTTGGTTTATTCCGCATTCCGCTCATTGGAAGGGATTGGGATATTCGCGCTAGTATTGGAGACAAATGGCTGGATTCGCTACGATATAGAGAGCTCCAATCGCCCAAATAAGGGTGAAAAAAGGTTTGCCATTTATTCAGGAGAAGAAGATGAAGAAATAAGAGAGAAATTAAGGGCGGTTTATAATTCCCCGGATAATAAATACGGTGAGGAACTGATGGCGTTGCTAGTAACCAGCGCAGGTGCAGAGGGGATTGACTTGAAAAATATTCGCCAGGTCCAAATTATGGAGCCCTTCTGGCATGATATGCGCATCAATCAGGTTGTAGGGCGAGCAAATCGATATTTATCTCACATTGAATTGCCAGAAAAGGACCGTGAAGTGGATGTCTTTCGGTATATGACTGTTTTATCACCCGAGCAAGCAAAAGAGGACCCAGAAAAGCAATCCACGGATGAATATATGTATGAGATAGCATTGAAAAAATTGAAATTGACAGAGGAAATTAAGAAGATTATGAAGGAATCTTCTGTAGATTGTGTATTAAATGCGGTGGATAATGAAAAAGATATACAGTGCTTTACCTATGGTGTAAATGCGAGTGGTTTAGGATATAAGGCAAATATTAAAGAGGATTTAGTTTATGGAAAGACGGAAATGGCTACAAAAACTGTCAAAAAAACGCTGATTCCAATGTTTCTGGATGATGACAATAATTTAATATGGGCGGATAATAAGAAGAAAAAACTGTGCTATTTTTATAATCGGGAATGTAAAAAACCATTAAAAGAACCTCCAAAATCTGTGCGGAAGGTTGCCGTAGATATGGATAGTTTTGAAGTTTTTGATGTAGAAAGCGCAAAATATGGAAATCCGGTGAAATTGGGAGATGTGGATGAAAAAGGGCGATTGGTATAAAATTATTATATTTTATAAAATATAATATGACGGGAGAAACTCCTTTTTCATCCAGCAAAAATAGAATATCATCTTTAAGAAAAGCTGAATTAGAGAAATTTGCGAATACTTTAAGAAGTAAAAAGCAATTTGGTGGTAATAGCCTATCTAGTAATTCATCTGAAGTATCTGGAGTAGAAGAATCATGGGATTTAGTGAATAATTTATTAAATCAAAGTGCTCCAATTAATTTAGGTCCACCACGCCAAGTAGGTGGAAAAAGAAAGAAAAAATCTTATTCTTTAAAGGGTGGTCAAGAAAGTTCTGGAGCGACTTTTTTACCTGCTCAATGGACGAATCCCAATGCACCTCTTCCAAAAGGTAATAATCCAAATCAGATTGAGTCTGCTTATGGAAGAATAAATGCAGTGAGTGGAATGGACCGTAATTTAGCAGCATTCCCCAATTCAAGTATGCAACAAACTGGTGGAAATAAGAAAGACAAAGCAAAGAAAGCCAAGAAAGCTGCGAAGCCTTGCAAGGATTCTTCAAAAGAACCCGCTAAGAAATCAAAGAAATCAGCATCTAAAAAAAGTACCTCACTCTGGGAGAAAATAAAATCATTCTTTTAATCATCTAGTTTTTTATAAATTCTTTTTATAATTTTTAGTTTTAGTGTTGAACATTAAAACAAAACTGCAAAATTGCATTTTCTCTCTTTTCTCAACGCATTGTAAGCACCTTCCGGACACGTACGTAATCCTGGAAGAGATCTGTGAAGAGCCCTATAAAAATCATTGATAGACTTTACTTGGAAAATCTCAAGTACCCTATTCATCATTGGCGTCTGTCGTCTTTCCTCTGATAAAAGTGGCAAGGATCCACCATACCAAAGAAATTCCCGAATTACTCTTCTCGATAAATTGAACTTTATATTTCTTTCTCGCATCTTTGCAAGAAAAACCAAATCAGAAAAGAGAACATTGTTGGTAAGCCATGGATGGTCTCGTCTGGATGCAGGGTGAAAGAAATGGTACTGAAATGGTCGTGGAATCCGTGTTTGTTTCAAATAAATCTTGCGTGACATCTCAAATGACATAATAACACACCGATCAATAAGTTGCATAATTGAATATAAGCTAACTAATTCTTGAAAACTTCTCATCTTACCACCCATTGGGTTTCCCCCAGATTGAGCTGCTGCAAGAGTATCTGTAAAAACAGCTGCTGCTTGATGCAGTGGATACCAGTCGTTTTGGGCGTCATAACAAGGTCTTGTCTCGGGAAAAATCTGACTGTCGCACCATATGCATCTTTTTTCTCTTTTGAATGTAACATCGTAAAGACATGAATTGCAAATTGGAGCTCCTCCACAACAACTACTTCCTGAATACTCAAAGAAACGAGGTTCTATATAATGACGAAGTGGATAATCCCGACCACAACAACAACAGCCAATTTTGCTGTTATCTGAAAGTTGAGGATCATATCTCAGATGTGTTTTTGGGGACAAACCATTTGGCGTATTTAGCTGGTGCTTAGCGAGCGACGACATTATTAACTAATTTTATCATAAAATTTTATTGTTAATCCCATATCGTCTTTAGATAATAATTTATTCCATCACTGACACGTAATCCAAACATTTTACATGCCTCTTTTGCAGAGATTTGTTGAGCTTCTTTCTTTGATTTTGCGGAACCAAATGCAATATCATTCCCATAAATATCTTTCACACTTTCTGTATATACTTTGCGCTTTGCTTTATCATCTCCTTGGCTAATTTCCTCTGTATTGACACTGGAATATGTGGGGAATTTTCCATCGAAATGGGACTGATAGTATCGCATCAGAATATCTTTATAATTATCATTATAAATAATGAGCATTGGTATATCAATTTTTGTCTCAATGGAGTTCAAAATGAATTTTTTTACAATGTCATATTTGTATTTGGCACCAGTTTGTTCCCATAAAGAACCAATAAATGCTTCGAATGCATCTTCTAGATGTTTTGCATTGATGCGCCCATTACAGTAGTCTTCAGTGTGTTTGGAAATAATGAGGAGAGGGCTGAACCCGAGGAATCCTCCTAATTGCGCCAATGCCTCGGTTTTCACCAATTTACTACGGAAAATAGTATAAAACCCCTCTTCTTGGTTTGGGAATCTCTCCCAAATATAAACTCCTACGATAGATTGAATAATTGAATCACCAAGCCATTCGAGGCGTTCCATAGATTGTTCCTGAATTGGAATACATTTAGCGGGAATTACGCCATCATCTTCATTTTCAATTACATTTTTTCCTTGTTTCTTTGTACGATTATGAGTATATGAAATATGTGTAAATGCCCTCTGAAAATTAGGCAAATCCCATTTTGTAAAATCTTCACCATTCTTCTCTAATTCTTCCAAAATACCAGCTTTTTGGAAGATAAGTTTTAAATCATTAATGGTAAGATAGCGATTTGTGGGATTATGCAAACTTTGATAAACTGTTTGTGTGTCGTCTTGCATTATAATATTTTTATAAGATATAGAAATAGAAAAATTTTAAATCAAATTTTCGGGAGAGGCTAAAAAACTCGAAGAGTTTTTTATCCCTTGAGTATTAAAGACAAAGTCTTTAATACTAAACCATAGGGTTCCCCCGTAGCCCCCTCCTCTTTATTTTGAGTTTATTAGTAAATTATTGTATAAATATATAGCCGAAAAATCTGGAAATTATTTTTCATAAAAATATTCTATAAATATATAGCCGAAAAATCTGGAAATTATATTTAATTGCGTATTAGACAAAGCCTATAAATTAAGAAAAGCAAATCCAACCAAATTTGATGGGAAAGGTTTTTGGCAACCAATCAAAAAAATTCTTGAACCATTGGATAAATATTCCGCCAAAACGTGGAAAAAATTATCGAAAAAATTAACCAAAAGTATTATGCTTTTGCCTGAATACACCATTTATGCAAAGGCATGATGCTTTTGCCTGAATACACCATTTATGCAAAGGCATGATGCTTTTGCCTGAATACACCATTTATGCAAAGGCATGATGCTTTTGCATAAATACACCATAAATGGATACTGAAAATAACCATTTTATTATACAACAAGTAAGAATACCACTAATTGAAAAGCCAACGATTCGAAAAATAATACAAATCGCATTGAATATTGGACAATACCGAGGTAGTGGTGGGAAAATAATTTTTGATAATATTGGACAATTTATTTATCTGAAAGATATTGTGGAATTATCCAAATATATTTCTGAAAAATTCAGGAATATTTTAATTCTAAAAATTGTGCACATAATCAATTAAGTCCACACTGTTGAAGTGTTCTGCCAGATGAGATGCACAACTTTTGGAGTTCAAAGCGTTGACTGTCAACGACGATCGGGTTTGTAGTGGCGCTTCGGGAAGCTTCACAACGGGCAGTTGCATCACGAACCCTGTCCGTCCACATAATGACCATTTCGACGTTGGGTTTACGCCCACCAGCAAGCTGCTGAAGCATCATACGTCCCTGATCAGCCTCAAGGCAGGCTGAGCTATTGCTTTTGGGATTTGGAGCAAATGAGAGCATTGAATATAATATAAACAAGATAAAAAATATTTCAAAAATATTTTATATATTTGAATAGTTACAAAAATAATAGAATATCATAATTATCTATCTAAATAAATGTTTCACTGAAGTTAAATAATCAATTTTTGAAGAGGTCCCTTTGCATTCTACTTTGCCGAAAATAAATGTTAAATAACTAAAATTATTTTTATATTCAAATTTTTTACGACCCATATAAACAAAAAATCCAATAATTGTTAAAATAAAAACTACAATAATTAATCCATTATTGATTTTTATAATTAAATCATGTTTTTTTGCTAATTCTTCTTTTTCTTTCTTAGAAGCTAATTCTTCTTTTTTTGCAAGTTCTTCGCGCTTCAAATATAATATATAAATAATAGCTGTAATAATCAAAATAGAAATAAAAAATCCATATTCAGCTTTTGAAATAAATATAAATATGACATATAAAAAAAATGAGACACTAAATATTTTATATAAATTTTTATCTGGAATATTCTCAAGTAATACAATTAAAAATGTAATAGTTAAATAGACCATTGCATGTTTTAGTATTAAATTATTTTCTAATACTCGTCTTACATGACATGGGAATAGACTTGAAGTAGAATCAGCACATATTAAAAGAAAAAAGGTAAAAATACAATAAAGAGGTAATTTATCATTTATACTAAAAACACTCATGTCTAATGTATATTTTTATTAATATATTAAAAAATACAAAGACTCTACAAAATGCTAATATTTTCATTTTCTAAATAAGTAGTATATTTAACATCTATATATCTGGGATTTCAGAAAAATTGATTATTTATAATAGATATTATTACAATTATACCAAAAAATGGCACCAAAAGTCGAAAAGATTATACAAAAAGCGCGAAAAGTGAATAAATATTTATATTTTAATCATCCAGATTATCCATGGGATCCAATATCACAAGTTCAAATGGATACTTTTGGTTTTACATTCTAATAAATTCTTTTAATTCCATAATATTGATAATTTTATAAAATTCTTTTTTTAACTTTGAAAAAGATGTAACTAATTTATTATTTTTAATAAAAAACATTTACGTTTAATCGTATATCCAGAAAGATTGGAGAGTGATTCCAAGATTTATTTGCCAAACTTAATATTTTAATATAATACGATTTTAACTAGAAGCTGATTGGCAATTACTATTCTTACAATATATTTTCCATTTATTAGTAAATTAACAATAATAACTTTCGATATATTTATCTATAAAATATTCTATATTTTATAGATAATTGTAGCAGTAAAAATCGATAATTTACTCATAAGTTCCCTCGCAATTCTTGCAATTTTTGCCTTCAGTGCGGCAATCAGCACATTTCTGGCTGTTGTAAGGAGGCAAGCCATTTATTGGTGATTTATACAGATAAATTCCTAAGCGGGTGATTCCTGGAACATCTTCGCCTTTTGGCTCTGTGCAGAGATCCTTTGCTGAACCATATTGATTGCTTGTAGCAACAATATCGCGGCTCCATGGGTAAATTGGAGTGATATTCACATCCGAATTGCGGCGATTCATATACCAAGCAGTTCGCTTCTCCTGGGTGACATCATTTACCTGATTCTGGAAAGTTTGGAGAGGTCCATTGCATGGAACGGCATTGAAACCAACGCAATTCACATTTTTAAAAGAGATGGATTGAGGGCAGTAGTTAACCATTATATTATAATATGAGATAAAAATTATTTTTCCTCTTGAAAAATATATAAATGGATTTTTTCCGCCAATTTATCTCCTAAACGTCTTTTTTCAGTAATCCGGATATTCGACAATTCTTTAACATCCATTCCATCCAACAAAGCCCGCATATTGGGATATTTTTCAGCAATTTTTTCAGCAATTGCTGGACTAAGTCCTGGAATGAGACTTAATTGTCCTAAATAACAATTTTTTGGAGTATTATATTTCCCTTTTGCATATCCCTCTAAACTAATATTTCGACTACCACCCTCCAATTCATCGAATTTATCTTCATCCAATTTCTTCTTAATATCTGCAATGACTTGTGCGGTTCTAGTCAATCCATCGCACTGAATAACTCCAATATTATCTCGAAGAATCATATTCACTAAAGCACCCCAATAAGCTCTATCTTTATTATCACCTGTTTTTTCCTCAAATAAATATACTACATTTTTACGAGCATTCTTCTGCCCGTCTGTCTGCCCGTCTGTCTTATTGCACCATTCCAATAGTCGTAATTTCTGATTTTTATAACGACCATCCATCAAACTAGCATTAAAATCTGTAATTGTTTTCCGTTCAACTAAAATCTGACGTTTTGGATGTTCAATCAATATGTCGCCCAATTCCAGTGGTTTTGTGACAAAAAGAGTCCTATTTTTCTCTAAAAGTTCTCTAAGTTTGCATTCTCTTGTATCTACATAAATAGTTGTTATGTCAGTCATTATTATTATTATTATGTTGTTTCTAAATTATAATGGCTCGTTTTTTTCGCATAAGTACTATCTAGGTGTTTTCCTAATGCTATCCCATTCTCAGACCAAAGCCGGCAGAAGATCCGATAATACACTACCTTATTGCTGCAAAAGATACAGACCAACTCAATAGAATATTTGGGGTAAACACTTAGAATTTTGCCTTAATTTATCATAAATTTTTTTTACAATTTTGAGCTTTGAAAATGATAGCCAACGCGCTCTATTTTATCCGCAATGCATGGAACACCCAATTTATCTCCAATATCCATGCATAATTGGCGTATATAAGTCCCACTACTTACTTTTGCAAGCATTGGTATTCCAATTAGCCTGATTTTATCATACTCTTGATATTGCGCCATAATTTCTTCTTTCCTTAGTTCCAGTCCATCTGGAATCATTTCCACTTGTTCCATAAAATAATTCATATTCTTTATGGAAAATATTGGTTTAGCGTCTTGCTCTAAATTATAGATTTTTATGATATGTTTTGGAATATCTGACTCCTCCAATTCAATCTCATTTTTAGCAAAATACCACAAAGGTTTTTTCATCCCATTTTTATGAATTTGGTATGCACTATAGACGGGGTATCTTTGCTCGTATTCTCCTATGAATTCGCTAAAAATTTCTGTTAATTTTGTTATATTTATCGTATTTACTGACTGAATCTTACTAATTTTTCCAAGACAATCCCCTGTATCCGTCAATATACCAATAATAAGATTGAATTTATAGGTTTTATCCATATCCATATATTTATCACGGTCTTTGAGTTCATCTCCTTCCAAATAAATTATAATTCCAGATGCCATTGGGTCCAATCTGCCAATATATGATATTTTATTTTGGGTATCATTGGCGACTTGTTTGGTAATGTCTCCGAATGGAACTCCGGGATTTTTATAAGCGATATGCATATTGATATTCCTATTCCTATGAATAATTTTTTAAGTATAATCTTTCCAAAAAAAATATTAAAACAAATTATGAAAAAATTACTTTTATTCGACATTGATGGGACAATTGCGGAATCAAGCCAACTGGTTTCTCAAGAAATGATATCAAAAATCAATGAAAAAATAGAAGCTGGTTATGATATTGGAACTGTAGGAGGAGGAACATTTGAAAAAGCATCTTTACAATTGGGACCTCTAAAAATTATGCATTATTTTACGGAATGTGGTTGTGTATATCACACAAGAGATGCTTATGGTGGAATATACAATGTTTATAAAAAGAATATTCGCGAACATCCTCTTTATTCAAAAATTAATATTTTAGTAAAAGATGTACTCCAATTTATCTCAAAAGTTGATTATGAAATAACGGGGCATTTCATAGATTTACGAAATGGAATAATTTATATATCTTTGATTGGAATGTTGGCTACTCAAGAAGAACGCACAAAATTTATAGAATTGAATAATAAAAATAATTATCGGAAACGGCTGATTTCGCAACTAAAAAATAAAGCATGGGAATTAAAAATTGAAAACGATTTAGTAATATCAGAGGGTGGTATGGTTGGAATTGGAATTTATCCAAAAGAATACGATAAAGTCCAAGTTATGGATGTAGTTGGAAAATATGGATACTCAGAAATACATTATTTCGGTGACAAATATGAAGAAGATGGGAATGACTACCACATTTTAAATCATAAAGATATTATACCACATCGTGTGAATTCATTAGAGGATACTATGCGAGAATTGATATTTGAAGTATAGAAAATAATTCTATATTATAATAATGAAGCTTTTAAAGGTTTTATGTTTATTAATTATATCAATATTTTTTCTATTTTTTAATAAATTAGGAATTAGTGAAAATTTTGAATCAAGTAAAAATAAAGTTTTTGTCTTATCATATGAAAATGAAGCTAATAATGATCATCAAAAGAATTTAGAAGAAAAATTAAAATATCATGGATATGATTACAAATTTATAGGTGCTGGAGAAGAATGGAAAGGATTTGGAACTAAAACTCAAGCATGTCAGAATTTCATAAGAGATACAGATTTAAATGATAATGATATATTAATAATCTTAGATTCTAGAGATATTTATGTTAATCGTAATAGTAATGAATTGGGGAAAGTGTTTGAAGAATTATATAAAAAAAGAGGAGGAGATTTAGATAAAAATTTAAAACTAATATTTTCATCTGAAATTGGATGTTGCACGAAAGGTATTAGTGAAATATCTAAAGAAAAAATGAAAAGTATTGCATTAGAATACGGAAATATTAAAAAAAATGATGGTAATTATCATTTAAATGGTGGAATGTGTATAGGATATATTAAAGCATTTAAAGAGTTATATTTAAATTTTAATATCGCTTTAACTGATGATGACCAAACAAAAATAACAAATTTTTGGTTAGATAATAATTTAGATAAAATAATATTAGATTATGACCAAGTTATTTTTTCAAATGCACATAAATGGGGTAACAAAGAAACATTAAATGGATGTTTTTATGAAAAAAAAGAATCTCATAATAATCAATTTGTAATAAAAGATACAAATACATATCCATTTTTTATTCAAACTCCTGGGAAATATTGGATATGTTATAATTATTTATATGCATAAATCGGCTTAAATTTTAATGGTGCTTTTTAATTGATTTTGTTGATTTATTAAATTTGGATATATTACTATTGTATTAAATACTTTATTATAAGATAAATCTTGAATAGTGTTATCAATTGGACTTTCAATTTTATTTATTTTATCAATTATTTTATCAATATTTTTATTATTTATCACATATCCATGAGTTCCATATAAATTCGTATTATTATCAATATTATATAAATTATCTGAAATATTTGTGCCATGATTATCATTTAGATTTCCTAAAAATAAGAAATCAAATTCTATATTATTATTATTTAATGTTTTAATTGCTTTTTTTACATCATCTATAAAGTTAGAAGAGTTTATTAAGAAATCATCTTCAAAAATAATAGTATATCCTTTTTTATTATTTTCTTTAATTTTTTTATAAATATTTAGATGGCTTAAATAGCAACCTATTTCACCCATTTTATGATTATAATTTTCAGATAATTTATTATAATTTGCTAAAATATTTTTTTCTTTCAAATCGTTTATATCTAATTCTAATCCATTTACACCATTAAATATTTCTATTTTATTATTTATTTTATCTTCTTGATTTTTTATATTTTGCAATCGTTCTTCTTTCCCAAGAGTTATAACATACATATCTAAAATATCAGAATCTTCAAATTTTTCATTTATAAAAATAGGTTTTAAAAATCCGAAAGTAATTATAATAATTATTAATAATAAAGGAATTAGATAATTCATTATTATTATATAAGAATATAAAAAAATGAATTATTATTATTTAAAAATAAATGTAGTATATAGTAGAGAAAATGGAGCATTTATTACGAACTAAAATATATTTCCGTGTTAGAAAGACATCTATTGAGATGTTGGAAGACCGTGGGTATGAAGTTAGTGATGAAGATAAAAATATGAATTATGAGGATTTTACAAACCGTTTAGAAGAAAATGCAATACAATTAGTTGCAACCTATCGTGAAAATCCAATCAAAATAGCATATGTAGCATTTATATTGGAATCGAGGTCCTTTAGTAAGAAGGATTTAGTTGCCTTGAAGACTTCAATGGATGAAAAATACCCGACGAATGAAGTTACAGTTATTATTGTCCAAGATAAACAAACACCCCAAATTGCAAAAGAATTGCAAAATGATGAGTATAAATTATACGAAATTTTTTCAATGAAAAACCTTATGTTTAATATTACTCATCATGAGATTGTTCCAAAGCATATTCTTCTTACACATGAAGAAGCAGACCTAATTTTGAAACAATATCAAACCACACGTGCTCAATTGCCAAAGTTACTGACAACAGACCCAGTCGCAAAATATTATGGAATGAAGGTTGGAGATGTTTGTAAAATAATTCGACAGAGTCCAATGACTGGAGAGAGTTATTATTACAGGATTTTGAAATAAAAAAAAAATTATGAATATTATGGATGACAAATCATATTTAAAATTTAATTTGAATCAGCCAAAAGACTTATCCTCTCTCTCTTATAATACTGTGAATCAGCAACATACACCTCTAGGATTTTCAACATATGAAAGCACACCCGCATCTGGTAATTACTGGAATACGAATGTCCCAGATGTTTTATTGGAGCCAGCTCCGAGGAATCAATTATATAATCCAGTGGAGCAAACCTATAATAAATCTCCGGATAAATATTACAAGGAGATATTAGGAAATGCAAATTGGGTAAGAGGAAATCAATTTAGTAATCATTATCCAACCAAAAAAGCGAGAGATTTTGCGGAGATTGTGGCAACACCTAGTGTAAAACAGATTGGGAAAACAGTGGATTATTTAGGAAGTAATGCAAAAATAGTTGTTCGCAATCAGGATCCATTTTATCCTTATCCATCAGAAAAATTACTTGAGAATAAGAATTATGGATCTTATCCACATGAACATAAATATTTAAATAGACAGCCAATATTTAATTATGGGGCTGGATTAATGGAAGGAGGAGGAAGCAACCCTTATTTAGTGGAAGGATTTTGTAGTTCATGTAATAATAAAAGTGGGAGAGTTGGTTTAGGTATTGGATTAGTTTTATTGATTTTAATTTTATATGCTGGATTTTATAAATAATAATTTTATTTTTTTCTATATCATTTTATGCCAGTAGCGAATTCACCACCAGCAGCAGGAACAACAAACCCAAACCCATCAGATGTACCAAATACACAGAGTCAAATTGATTCAATCAAACAATATTTAGTAACTACAAATGCTGAGATTATTACTAAAAAAGCAGATATTGATAAAAAAGCACAACAAATTTCTGAAAAACAAAAACAAGTCTATGGTCAAAGTCAGGAAATTGAAGATAAAATCAAATTATTGGATACGAGGAATAAAATGTTGCAATTATCAATTGACCAGAATGTTTATAAAAAAAAGGTAATTTATAGTTTATTATCAGTTATAATCGCGTTAATAGTAGCGATGATATTTTTTTATACATTTTTTAGTAAAAAAATGAGTTTATAATTTATTTATAAACATTTTTTTCTAAAAAATTTAGAAATGAATTATTACAGCAAATTATATTTTCTCATTTTATTTTAATATGAGAAATAATGGTGAAGATCCTATGAGAGAATTTATGAATATTGATAAAGGAATAGATGTAATGAATGATAATATTATTGCATTAAAATCACAAACAATAAATTTGCAAGAAAATATCGAGAAAACAAAGATAGACCCAGAAAAAATGTTTAATGAATTGAAGGAAAAACAAGTTATATTAGACAAAAATAAAGAAATTATACTGGAAAAAATGAAAATATTAGAGGGACGTAATAGAATGTTACAGATATCAATGGATAAAAATATTTTTTATAAAAAAGTAGTCTATGTAATATTGTCTATTGTAATTGCAATTATTGTATTAATACTATTTGCAGTATCATTTTTCAAAAGCAATTAAAATATTATATTTATTAATTTAGAGAATGGGAGATTTTTCACAACAAATTAATAACTTATTAAATAATCAAAAATATTTAATGTCTGGGGTAAATACAGTATACCCATCATTTTCTTTAGGTGATTTATATAATAAAGCAACAAAAGCTCAATATGATGGGATTAAAGATATTCAAAACAGTCAAAAAGATGTAGATATAGAAAAAACTTTAAATTTATCAAGATTGTATACAGATGAGAATGAAGTATTAAGTGCAAATACGAAATTATTAGTAAACAATAAAGATATTTACGATTCTGATTTTAATGAAAATATTGAAAAAATCGACAAATTAAATAATGTGATTTCTACAAAAGATAAAATAATTAAAATAAATGAATATGATCAATCCAAAAAAGACCGCATTATTTACATAATGCAAAAAATAATATTATTTCTTGTTTTGATGATTGTTCCAATAATTTTTATGGCAATGGGTTATATATCAATTATTATGGGAATAAGTTTTATTATTGTTTGTGCAATTATTACTGTTGTTGTAGTCTTCTTCCAAATGAAGAATAACCAAGATAACGATATATTAAATATAATAAATAAAACAAAAAATACTGCAAAAGATTTTGCAAAAACAATTATAAAAGATATATTCCCCAAGAGTTTCATTAAATCTTGTCCATCAAAAACGAACCCAAAAGTTAATGTGCAATATAAATATAATACAGGTAATGAAGTATGGCTTGATAATAGTCAGAATGTATGGGAAGAAGGAGATATTCCAAGTATTGGAGCAACAAAACAAGGATATTTAGCGCTAGGTGAAGAAGCTGAACCAATGCCTTATTATGGTGGAGACCCAACAACACCACAATATACATGTAAATGGACTGGTGACCCTGCAAAAATGACTAATATGAACCAGGCAAATCAAAACATGGAATTTACAACAACGATTCCATGTGAATATTATCCCGGATATAAAACTGTCAGTAAAAATTCTTTTACATCATAATAATTTTCTAAATTGATAATAATAGAAAATGAATTCTAAAGATATTATTTCTAGTACACCAAATACAATTCAAAATAATGATAATTATTTAAAAGATTATATAAATCTTTCTGGATTTAACTGGAAAACAACATGTTTAGATCTTTCTTTTAAAAATTTAGGCGATAATTTTGGGAATTATGTTGAAAAAGTTGGAGATTTTAATACAATTGCAGCAACTAATCCAATATATACTCCTCCAAGATCTTATCAAGAGAAAAATTATAGTGGTCCTTGTCCAGAAGGATGGACAACAAACCCCATACAATATATTGGGAATCAATTGTATGCGAGTTGTACAAATCAAAGTTATACAGGTCCATGCAATGCAGGTCGTTCAAAACAAATACCACAAAGTGCAACTTGCCCAGCAAAAAATGTTGGTAGTCCATCATCTACTCAAAATTCATGGTATGGTTGGAATTCTAATTGGATTCCTTGGTGGCGTTGGAACTATTATTCTGTTCCAAATAATAATTCTTATACAGGATGGTATGGTCCAACCGATGCATCAGAGGGTGATTTTGCAAATACAAATATTGGATCACAACCTCCAGGTGCTGGTTCTTATTGTACGGCTGGTTGGTCTGCCGGAAATAGTCAAGGTGGTTCTCAAGCTGATTGTACATCAAGTGGTGGAACATGGGTAAATTATTATAATGATCCAACATTTAATAGTCACGGTTATACATGTTTTAAACCAACACAATATAAATGGAAAACTGAAGATCCTTCTTATTTTTGGGGATATACTAACGAAAATAAACGTAACTGGGAAAATCAATGTCAAGCATACTGGCCCATGCAAACAATTAATATTCCTGGTAAATGGACTTGCACATATGGAGATGATATAAATAATGATATTGCTAGAGGAAATATTTTTCAAATTGGAACTTCAAATTCTTCAATTGAAGCTGCAAAAACTTCTCTTAAATCATTAAGAATGATTGATAATTATTTTGCTATTATTGATAATCTTATATATATTATTGGTCCAAATAGTAATGTGAATGTGATTACATCTAAAGGAGTATATCAGCCAAATTGTACAGAGAAGAATAATAAAAAAATATCTCTATACTATATTAAAGAATCATTTTTCAATATGTTAAAAGATTGTAAAGAAGTAAATGATAAAATTAATTCAGTTAATACAACTCGAGATATTTTACAAGATGCAGTAAATTCTGTTAGTTCTGTTCGCGAGGGTTTCACATCTTTTGAAAATATAAAAGAAATTGCAAAAAACCAGAATGAAATAACTGCAAATTTGGTGAGTAATTATAATAAAAAAGCAGAATTATATAATTATCAAATAGATTTAATTGGACAAAATGAAAAATTAGTTGAAGTCCATAATAAAAAACTCAATAAACAACTTGACGATTTGACCGCAATTCAGGACCAAATTGCTCTAAAAGACAGGGTCATTGAATTAAATGATGAATTAACAAAAAAACAGCTTAGAAATAAAAAAATACTTATTGGTTTCTTTGTATTAGTGCCATTATTAGGAATCCCCTTATTATTGGTAGTTATAAAAGCATTTAGTCCTTTTATTGGACTAAGTATAGCAGGATTACTAATAATGGGGTATATTATTTATATGCTGGTTGTTGCCAATCAGAACGAAGTAAAGAATTTTGGAAGGGAAGATAAAAGGATATTATCAAAATATGAAAAGGCAATTTCAAATTACTGGAATAAACAGAAAGAAGCATTAAGTAAATCTTTGTCTATTTTTGTTAATGGGAAATGTGCAGATGTTGGTGTTCAGGAAGAAGAAGAAGAATCAGGCAGTGGCAATAAAGTTGTTAAATCAAAGGGAGATTATATAATGAAATCAAATAGTCCATTTTATTATTATGATGGAAGCGCACCACCACAGCAAATATATCCAGGAGCAATTGGAAGCGTTGATTTTAGTATTGATGGAATAACTGATAAAAATATAAAATTCCCCAAAGAAATTATGGACAATTTTAGTAAAATTAAAAATCCAATTACAAGATTCTTTTTTCAAACTTGGTTTCAAATATTACTGAAAAATGGAATAAAATTGGATGACCCAAGATTTTCCCAAGATTTAGATGTTATTGATTTCATTGATTCTGACGAAACACCAATCCCATTTTGGGATAGTATTAAGCTTCCAATAGTCACAAATATAAATCAACAATTCAATTATTTATTCCAATCGTATAGTGGAGAAAAGAGAGATTTATCAAAAACATCAAGTACTCTTTTAGTAGATTTATGGAATTTCATATATGGAGATATAATCCCAGGAGATGTGTATGAAACATGGGTAAAGAAATTAGAAAGTGTTTTGAACAAATCAGAACCAAAAATTGAAGAATTTTATGATCTATATTTACAATACATTATGGGATTACCAAAATTTAATGAGAAATACAAATCATTCGAGAAATTTGTTGAAGTAAAGATGATCGATTTTATAAAGACATTCAATCAAGACATTAATGTTTCCACCCCATTCGCGAAAAAATATGTGCCATAAATTTTTTTATTATATTAAGTAGATGACTACTAAATATAATATTGGAACTTTAAATGAAGCAACATTGGCGACTGGTAATCCGAATCTTGGCTTCACAGTTGTTGCATCTGATTCAACAATAAGGGATTGTATTACATCTGCAAAAAGTAGTAATAATAAATATATTGCATTTTTAAATAGTGTACCTATAACTAGTCTTGATAGTAGAGGAAAATGTTTTAGAGGAAATAATTATAATCCAATTGTTAATCCAGATGATACAACTGGAACATTATTTGATTTATATGGTGTTCCCGACAGTGCATGCACCCCAACCACAACAGTCAAGGAATGTTTACAAGGTAATGCTAACACTATTTTAGATAAAGAAAAGGCAGATATAGAAAAATTAATTGAAGCGAACAAAAAAGAACTAAATGATGTGCAAATTCGATTAATTGCAGTTAATAAAAGTGTACCATATGCAACTGCAGAACAGGAACATAATAACAATATAAAAATTGCAGAATTAACTGCTATACTTACAGAATTAAATTCAAAAAAATCATTATTGGAAGCCCATAAACTGGACCTATCTTCCCGTAATTCAGAAGCTTCTATATTACTTTCTGACAAAAACAGATTACTCGCCACAGTGAATTCCAATATCCAGCAAAAATACACGAGATTGGAAGATGTAAACAACAAAATAAATACAATTACTCAAGACATTTACACAAATAATATTGAAATGAAGAGTAAGGAGAATATTATTCAAACATTAAAAGTCATTATAATGATTGTATTGTTAATGGCAGTAGTCTTAATAATTTATTTTGGAATGGACTATGTAGAAGCGAACCATCCAGAAACTTTTAAAAACATAGCAAATAATTTTAACAGAAATATATTCATCTAATCATCATCATCATTGTATACTGAGTTTTTTACAAATCCCAGTATATGTGTAGTTGAACAATTATTCTTCCCGTATTTCTTCTCAAAATACTTCTTCATATCCTTCTTCAAAGGATACTTCTGGCAATTATAATTCATCATATACCACGATTTGAAATCATCGTGCAAACTCTGAAGGCTGATTTTATCTGTTTTCTTGTCCGTTTTCACCAATCGCGTATTAATAAAATCAATGTAAATATCCATGTCCTTTTGGTATTCCTCCGTAAATTTCTCAACCTCTTTCGGTATAAAAAGCCCACCCATTACTTTATAATCAGTCGTGTAATTATGGACAATCATGGACATAAATGTCTCCGTCCATTTCGGGATTTTCTCGCTCAAATATTTGTCCTTCTTGAATTCATTGTCATTCTTCGGATTATCTACGAAACAACTTAAAAACTCTAGAACCTTTATACGCCTCCATGTTCCCATATCGTCTGCTGGAACTTTTGGCATGTCATTGCAGAATAGTATAATTTTGAATTGAGGCTTGAATTCAATGAAATTGGACCACAAACCGCGCCCTTTTATTTTATCACCACCCGAATACTCTTTCATCAACCCAATATTAATCCTCTCGCCCTCACTCGGCTCCTCCAAATAAGCATACCTTTTACCCTTGCTCTCTACCACCTCTGGGCTCACTGAATTACTCGCACCTCTCTTCCCAGTAAAAAGAGTAATTGGAAATTTTATTGCGTAGTCACCGAATGCTTGAATCAAAAGTTCATTCACTTTGGATTTACCATTTCCACCAGTTCCTGTCCATAAATGGAAGCTTTCATCTGCATTATGCCCCTCCAATAATGAGCTTATTAGACTTAACATATATCGGCGCTCATTCTCTCCAGGGTGAACTTTTGCCAAAAAATCTTTAATGTCTTCCAAATAGGGCATCTTATCTGTATATTTCACATAATTCACTCCACAACACAGACTAATAAAATCATCAGGACGACCATCTCGGAATTCACCTGTCTTCAAATCCAGAATTCCATTCTTAAAAGAAAACAAGAAATGGTTTTCATCCAATTTCTGGATAAAATCTTTATTGTAAAATAAGCCACGACATTCCTTCATAACATTATCAATGAAGTTCGTAGTCTTCAAATTCTTAGTAATCACTGTAAGCCTCTCAATTTTCGCTTCCATCTGCTTTATTTTATTCTCTGTTTCAAATTTCGTTTTCTTATCCAATCCTGCTTCCAATTCATCTTCCAGAACTATAATCTTTTCATTCAAATAGCTTATAAATTTAATATATTCATGCACTAACTCGTTGCTAATTTTATTTCGCAAACAAATCCCCAATTCATCTTCATTCCATCTATGCTGAAAAAACATATACCATTTTTGATTTTTAATAGATGCACAAACCCACATATATTTATACATTTTATATAAAACTTTTGCTACATCAACATTCGTTCCACTAACAGATTGCTCAATAAAGGACCGCATCTGTTTTGCACGAAATTCTTTGTATTTATCCGGGGAATCTTGCCAAGCCCAATGATGAATACTACCCAAATTGATGCCATCATCTCGGAATTTCATTTTATGCCAGAATGAATCACATGATTGTGGGTCATATTTGGAGCTCCTACGTGAAAAATCATCCCAAATTGCCAGCAAATCCTCATTTTCCTGCTCAATACTATAAAGGGCAAATCCAATATTTATCCAATCATTATAGTCATCTGCCCTCTCATTTTTGAGCATACTAACTAACTCATAAATATCCTCGATTTCTTCCTCCGACAAATTTGACAGCTCCTTTTTACGACTCGTTTTCCTCTGATGAAATTTTGTCTGGAAATTACTGATTTCTTCCAATTTGGAATCTTTAAGAGGAGTTGTTTCCGTCTTATTCCGAATACTCAAAATTGAAGGCAACTGGTATTCATCATAGTTTTTGATATCTATGTCATTTAAATTATAGTCAAAAATATTTGTCAAATTATATCGAGGAATTCCTGGTTTAGTGCTTCCATACATATACCATCCAACTTGTTCAATAACCAATTTATCAATCGCATTATATATATTGTTTTCAATTGGAATTTGTGTAAATAATTCTTCTAAATCTTTGATTACATTTTCACGAATAATGGTCTGAACCACAGGATTACTTACAATAAATGGAAACATAATATGTAATCCATCTTTCATCTGATTCTTTGCTTCATATGGCTGAGGGCGCTCAAATACGAAGGCTTGAACATATTGCAATTTTTGCAGGTCCGTCAAATCAAAATACTCCAATATCTGCTTGATATAAGCCGCACAAACTTTTTTAATAAAAGGATAATCAAACACCCTCTTCTTCATGTCGATTTTAAACCTCATATCTATGTCAATAATGAAGGGTCCTATATCAGTATGCTGCTCAATTAAACTTATTTCCACATTATTCTGCATACATTTCGCATAAAGTTGATAAAATATTTTTAATTGCGCACCTTCGATTAAAAATTTTCCGGTTTGCTTACCTACACCTGTATGTGAAGCTTTTCCATTTTTTATACGCCTTTCATTGAGGAAATTTATAAATTTTTTCTCATCTTGTGATATATTATTTTGCTCTAAAGTTATGGAAGCTTCCATATCTTTTAAATATATTATAAAATACTCTTTAATACATTTTTTGGAAAAATGAGCACGATAAATAAAAACACTGGAATTTACAAACAAAATTACAAAACGACGAACAAATCCTTCAGCTTTTGGAGTTCGCCTTACGCTAGATTTATTACATTAGATAAGAGCATACGAGAGGCAAATAATGAATATATTGAAGAACATTTCAAATCCGGTGCTACAAACTAGAAATCATCAATTTTTTTAAGCCTTTTTAACTTCATTTTCAATAGTAAAATTATTCGGAATAATAGTCCATTTTGCAAATAAACCAGATGAAGTGATATAAAATAATTTAGTTTTTTATCTATTAAGTTGACTGAATGATAGTTATTCCTAATTTTCTGAATTCTATTTATTATAAATCAAATCTTGGAAATATTCCATATTTTTCAGACAATTTCGACAAGAACCGAGATTAGCGGTGTATCAAAAAAGTTTTGCGTATCAGATGAATCAGAGATATATGTATATTTTCGTTCATAATTGAGAGGGTAAACTGGTAATTTCTCAAGAGTAACTTTGTGTCCTGGCGGAACTTTTATTGATCCAGCGTAGATAGGGTCAGAAATTTCAGAGTATCCAATTGGAAGAGTTCTAGTTTCTCCCATAAAATTTGGACTCATAAAAATGATTGCATTTTGGATTTGCTCTGATGCTTTTTCCCGGTAAACAATTGTCATTGCACGGTCATTGAACAAATAGAATACAAGATTTGGAATATTTCCGGTCAAAATGATATGAGCTCCTTGCATGTTTCTCTTCTCATATAACACAACCTCGTAGTTTTGTGGAATTTGAAGTGAACTCATTTTTACATCAGTCATGTTATACACAATTGGATGATTCAACAGAATAAAATGAGGACCTTTGTAATCAATGTCATCGTAAAATACTGCATATTCAGTGTGCAAACTACCAATTTTTTGAACATTCACAGTCACAATAAATGGCATATGAGTTGATATAATATTCATACTGGATGAGTATATATCAATCAGAATTGCATTATCGTAAATGTAAACTTCATATCCTTGCTCAATAATAATTGAGCCGATTTGTGAGCTTTTTATTGTATATGATTCTCCAATTTTCAGCCCAGTTTTCTTCAGCTCAGTTTGTTTTCCACAAGAGTTTTGTTGAGAATTGATAACTGCAACGTGTTCTTTTTCTTTTTGAAATATTTTAGTTATCTCAATTGAAATCATTTGATCATTAAATCTTCCAAAATCTTTTTGCGAAGATGTTAAAACAATAAAGTTACCATTAAAATCATCGTTTGCATATAATATGGCTTGATAGCCTCTTGGAATGATAATGGAACTCGCCGATTTTGCGGGTAAGCTAATTTGTTTAGCAGTGTAGTTGCCTGGGATTTGCAAATCAGTGAAAAGTCCTTTGTTGTCAACATCATAAAATATGCGAGCAAATTCTGGGGTGTTCTCGGTGTTCTGAATCCTTGGCTCAATGTTAATTTGACTATTGGGTGGGATAGACATGGTCGAATCATACACATCGTGAATGAATCCAATATGTTTTCCGGAAACATCAGACACGCTCAATGCAAAATTATTGCCAAGATTTATCGTCTTGCTTTTAATTATGTCATTCTCATGTTTTGTTTTTGCCAGCTCCCTTTGAAATTTGTTTGCTGAACAAGAGCAGCAACTGTTGCAGCGCCTGGCATCGATGACTGGCAAGGAGAATAGAAAAATTACAAATAGTAATTTGTAAAGCATTTTTGTGTAGTTAAATCAAGATTATTTGAATAATTTACCCATCAATTTTTTTTACACATTTGCGCAACAATTATAATATTTATAGAAAACCTTGGCTTATCTATACCATTTTAACAAACACCGAAATGATGGGATCGCCAATAAAGGCTTCCATGGAGCTATCCGATGTGAACACATGGGTCTGCTCGTACTTGAAGCGAGCCCCATGCAGCGTCTTTAGGATTACACACAACCCATCTGGCACTTTTATAGAGCCACCGAAGAGAACGTCTTTTCCAGGTTCAGACAATCCATATGGGATGAATGTCTCCTGACCGGAATAATTGGGATTCGTAAAAATCCTCGGAAGAGACTGCGATTCACGCGTCTTTTGATGGTAAATCAACGAACGTGCACGGTCGTTGAAAAGGTACGTGAACAGATTTGGGATTTCTCCAGAAAGTACAACAAATGAGCCTTGGAGGTCCTCTTTTTCGAAAAGGATAACCTCATAGCCGGGTGGAACCTTCAAAGATGACATTTCACCATTTAGGCTCCTCATGACTTGAGGATGTGAGAGGTTAAGGGGGTCCCCGATGAAATTCATGTGGTCATAAATAACCACACTTTGGGCAGGAATTTCTACCCCATTGCCAATTTGACAGTTTGATGGGGTATCCATGCTCAGTTGGCATGCAAAAGTGGTTGGCATTATTGCCAAAAAAAGTGCTAGAAACATCTTATTAGACATTTTAATGATTATTTATAATATTTTAGCAAAGTTAACCATCAATTTTTTTTGGGACGATTCAATATCGTCCAAAAGGAATGAATCTTGAAGAATAAATTAAATTATAAATTATGCTGGTTAATGAAATCCAACATTAAAATGAGAAAACCTCTCGAATAGAACAGGACCACGTCTTCGAGATTGTTACAGTTGTGTCGTTTTCAGCCACTTCGTAACAGTCGTCATGAACTTTGATGTCCATATTCAACTCCGCGTAAACTGGCAAGGTGTGCTTCTCAGTAACACCAAGTGGAAGCGTAAAAGAAAAGCCAGATGATGTCGAGACTTTAGCTTCATACGATGACTCTTGAGTCAGAATAGGAAAATTGACTCTCCGATAATCGTTTGGCTCAATGGAAATTTCTAGACCGTTGTAGGCGATTTGCTTTCTCATAAGCTCAGCTTGCTTCTTCGCGTTAGACAATGTGTCCTCAGTTGTACCGTGGTACTCCAGCTGATGATCCGGAAATCCATTTCTAGGTTTCTTTACAGAACGAATTGAGCGGTCGACTTCATCAAGTCTATAGAGTTCACATGATGATACGAAGTGCGTGTACACATCGTATATCTTGCAAATCGCAACAACATCTCGCTCAAGGAATAAAGAATATGAATTCCCGAGGAAAATCTTTTTCTTGAAATCATTGTCCCCAACATGCAGGCACATCGACGAGAATTGACCAACAACTTGATTTGTACAATCGGCTCCGTCTGTGTTGTCGTATGGACACATGTCCAGCATACAACCATAGTGGTTGTATTTACAATCAGCGAACGGATCGCAGTCCCAGTCCGTTTTGATAAGCCCTCGGAGCTTAGACTCATGTGTTGAGGCGCGTGGATAAACAAATGGCATCCCACGCCCGACAACTGATGCTAGAAACATCAGCAAAAAAAATGCAGTAATAGTCAACATTATATCCTAGTTTTTGATATCTTAATATATATATTTAAAAATTAAACCCATCAATTTTTTTTATAAAAAACTACTAATTATGAAAATAAAATTATAAATTATGCTGGTTAATGAAATCCAACATTAAAACGAGAAAAAGTCAGTAATTCTACAAGACCATTTCTTTACGATACGGATAGTAGTATCCCATTCCACTGTATAATAACAGTCATCGTGAACACGGATATCCATGTTATACCCCTCAGCATAAACCGGCAGAGTGTACTTTTCAGTGACACTAAATGGCAGTGTGAATGAGAACCCAGAAGGCGTTGAGACCTTAAGCTGATGCGACATGTTTGGGGGGCGAATCGGAAAATCGACTCTCCGAAAGTCATTGGGCTCAAATGCAATCTGCAGACCATTGTAGGCAATTTGCTTTTGCATCAACTGAAATTGACTCCTCGCTTTTTTCAAGACAGTGTAGTTCGTACGATGGTAGGTTATTTCGTGATAATCAGAGGAACGTGACTTCATTTTTACAACCATAGAGTGATCTACCTTATCTACTCGGTATAGATCACAAGATGTGACGAAATACGAGCGGATTTTGTAGCTGCTACAGTTTGCAACAACGTTCGGCTCCAAGACGAGAGAATATGAATTCCCAAGGAATATTTTTCGCCTCAAATCATTATGCCCAACCTGTAGGCACATTGATGAGTACTGTCCAACAATTCTATTGGGACAATCATCGGCTGTCGTCTTGTTGTAAGTGCATTGCTCGAGCATGCAACTAAACTGGATTGTGTAAGTGCACGAATTGTCTGTAAAGCAGAAGAACGAGTTCTGCACACGACACTTGGTGAATGGATCACACCCCCATTCACGTTTAAGGAGATTTAACTCCCTCGTCCCATATGGAGTTGGGGTGTAAATCGCGAACTTTCCTCCGATCCCACCACGAGCTGCAACAACCGTAAGAAAGCACAGAAAGAAGATAAGAAGGCGAGTAAACATAATAGGTTGATTCTGATAAATTAATATATTAGATATTTAATTTTTTTACCCATCAATTTTTTTTATTATAATAGTAAATATGTGAAAAGCAAAATCATTGCTAATATTGATTTCGTATTCTAGAAAAATAGAATCTATAATTGGCAATATCAATACAAAAATTATAATTTCATTCAAGTTTTCTGAACAATTGATGAACGCATTGCAGAAATTGAGTCTTTTTTCCAGAAAAATTTATCGTGACCAAGAAGTTGATCATTCAATCATGCTGGAAAATGACAGAGTATCACTAGCACTATCTTTCCAGAGGTTCTTAAATCAACTAAAAACTGATTTAAAATCTACCTATTATAATAATACAGTAAAATGGAATTCTGTCCAGATTGTGAAAGTCTTTTATATTATCAAGAAGAAGAGGGAAAATTAATAAATTATTGCAATGGATGCGGCTACAAAAATCCCTCAGATAAAACTCTGATTTCCCAGAATTTATACGGAAAAAGCAACATTGCAACATTCGGGAGCCGAAAAAATTATATTTATGACCCGACCCTTTCGCGAACAGCAAAATACGTGTGTCCGAATGAAAAATGCATTACTCATACCCAACCGGAGAAAAAAGAAGCTGTTTTTTTCAATGAAGGAGACTCTTTGAAGAATATATTTATTTGTAGGATTTGCCAAACTGAATGGAAATATTAGAGAATATTAAAAAAAAGTGAAACAATTTAAAAATAATATTATAATTATACAAATAGCATAAAATGGAAGACGCTGAAGTATTTGAAGGAAATGAAGAAATTGGCGAACTCAACTCCAATAATGAGGTAAATGAGTATTCCAATCAAATTGATATTTTAGAAAATGAGGTAAAATTGGAGGATTTTAGAACAACCTATGACAGAATGATGGATAAAAATACACAAAGAAGGACGATTCCTTTTTTGACAAAATACGAAAAAGCGCGAATTATTGGAAAAAGAGCCATGCAAATCTCAAAGGGGTCACCCCCTTTAGTTGAAATTGGTGATCTAGAGAGTCCAATTGATATCGCAAAAAAAGAGCTGATGGAGAGAAAAATTCCATTTATTATTCGTCGTCCATTGCCCGACGGTTCATATGAAGACTGGCGTGTAGATGAATTAAGAATTCTCGAATAAATATTCATCATCTATAACTTTCTCAAATTCACCTGGATTAAAATTAGGTGTATTAACTGTAATTGTTTGCGTCAACTCAACTGTATTTTCAACAAGTCGAGAATGAACTGCAACATATACTGGATAATCCGCAACACTAGGATAAGTCCAACTAATTCGAATATTATTCGTATCTTTTGTGAATAATATTGTTATAACTGCATCAACATTCTGTCTGGTATTTTTACTAGAAGATTTCTTATTTAAGAGCCCATTTGATAAAAGGAAGTTTGTTCCAAAAATTTGGTAGGCATTCTTCTCCATTTTGCGTTTAATTGATTCAACTGTATCTGTATAATTAAATGTAAGCCACATTATGCCAATATTATTGTTAATATTTTTGATATTATAAAAAGCAATTGGTAGAATACATACCAAATCGCGGTTCATTTGTTTAATACCAAGACAATAATAAAGTCTTTGCATTATATGATATATTATTGTTGCTTTTACATTATTCTTTCTATTAAATGATTCCCGAATAATATACCTCGAAATATTCGCCTTATTTTCATACAATTGGAGAGGATTTTGAATTCTAGGAATACGATTGCGATAAATAAATAATTTTATTGCAAATATAATATTGTAAAATCGACTGTGATAGAAATTGTCTTTCTGGTCTTTTGCAAATGCTGTGTAGCAAAATTTTCCAATATTGGAGCCTCCAATTAGTTCATGGTTTAATTTTCCATATAATTTCTTATTATCAATGTCGAGCCATAATTTATAATGATATTCTTTGCAATTTAAGAAATCTTCTTTGTTTTTGAATATAAAAATATTATTAATTTTATTTGCCGATAATTTATTATAATTTTCATTGAATTTTTCAAGTTTGGCATGCATTATTTCATAATTTATTGTATTAATACTATCTTTATCATAGAAAGCAATACTGTCAATGACTGATTGGGTTGTATTATTTTTCTTATTTATAATTTTTTGATAATTATCTTCTACTGTAACACGGGATTTCCTCCATTTATGTGTCACGAAATATAATATTGGAATTATAGGAATAATATATTTTGAAATATCATACCCATATTGCAACCATATTTTTGCACTCATAATTATAAATAATTATTTTTCTTTAAGTAAAATAATTCATATAAAAATTGATAGTAAAAAAAATTAAAAATTTAGGGTATATATGTAAATTTCAGAATGGTCAGACAAAAACAATCTGGTCGTAGAACGAGAGAACAGCTGAATGCTGCTCCTGATGCTGTTGATTCTAAACAATCTGCTCCTGATGCTGTTGATTCTAAACAAGCTGCGGTGAAAACCAAAGTCAAATCCACCAAAGTCAAATCCACCAAAGTCAAATCCACCAAAGTCAAATCCACCAAAGTCAAATCCACCAAAGTCAAATCCACCAAAGTCAAATCCACCAAAGTCAAATCCACCATCGTCAAGAAAGGGTGCACACATCCAAAAGTGGACTACAGTTGCTGTAAGTGTCGCAAAATAGGCATGAATTGTCCACATAAACCTCCAAAGCGATACGTGTGTTTGGAATGTGTGAGAGAGAACAATTGTGAGCATGGGCACCGGAAGGACCGTTGCAAAGAATGCGGCGGCAAAGGTTTTTGCCCACATGGACGCCGCACTAATAACTGTAAAGAGTGTAGGGGGGCATCAATTTGTTTACACGGGAAACGAAAAAATATTTGCGTAGAATGCAAAAAGGAAGGCATTGGAGGAAGTGGGTTGTGTGATGCGCATTATCGCCAGAAGCACACATGTAAGGAATGCTATCCCAAGAAATGTGAGCATAAAATGCCCCCAGGTTTGTGCGGAGTATGCCGTCTTAGGACGTATGAACAAGGAAAAGTGGTGGCTACCAAACCGGTTTCGGATGATCTCATTTTATCCAGTTCGTCTTCTTCTGGTAGTTCCGTGAGCACTTCCAGGAGTAGATCCCGTTCCAGGAGTAGTTCCCCGAGTAGTTCCAGGAGTAGTTCCAGGAGTAGTTCCAGGAGTAGTTCCAGGAATAGTTCCTTGAGTGGTTCCAAGCGTAATTTCCTAGATCAGTATGACGTTTTTGGCAATCCTCCTGTATCTCCCACTTATGCATGGCTTACAAATCCTCATCCTGTTAGAGATAGTCAGGAAGCCGCATTGCCAAAAATAGGAAGTCCTCTTTGTGGAAGTCCTCATTGTGGAAGTCCTCATTGTGGAAGTCCCGAGAGAAACTTTTTTGATGGTAACAGTTCTTGTTGGGAGCAGCCCAATGATGATGATGGTAACAGTTCTTGTTGGGAGACGCCTAATAAATTTATACAGTATTCGGCAAGTGATTTGCTTTAGTAAAATCAATGAAAAATATAATTTATAATTTGAACATTTTTATCTGGTAAGTTATGAAATTTACAATATTTTATTTTATTTATGCTTTCTGAATCATATATAGCAATCAAGTCTATAACAGATATTTTCTTACCCATTTAATCATTTTTTATGTCAGATTGGAACGTATTATTTTTCTTATTTATACGACTATGACACGGGATCTATATTTCTTAGTGGCGTCGTAAAGAATTGGAGTCCATATGGCTCTGATGCATTCAAAGTAATTACAATCAACCAATATATCACGACAATGCTTGCAACAAACACAATTATTTGTCTCATGATTGCCACATCCTGCACAACATGTGCAAAAATCAACGTAATCTACGGGGGAGGCATTCTACCCCATCGCACACCAGGCATCTGCCACATAGGAGTAAGTATTCGAGAACTTCATCTAATGAAGCAGTATGACTTGAATTATTCATCGTAAAGCACCATAATTATTAAAACTTTGTAAAATTAACCCATTTTTTTCAAATCTCTTATTTTATTTTATATCCAATAAAATAAAATATATTCATTACACTACATTAGCTCCTATAACTATTTAAACAACAGGGGTGAAATGGCGAGAAAGAGCCTTCATCAGGGTGTTATAATAGCAATTCTCCTCTTGAACAACCTTGCCCTTCTTGTCCTTAACGGAGCAGAGCTCAGGGAAGAGGTGCTGAAGGGTGGTATCCATGTTGATTCTGCGCTTGTTGCTGGAATCCTGAAGGTTATGGTTCTTGATATAAGAAGTTACCAACTTCAGAGCCTGCTTGCGAGAAACAAGGAGATGCTCACTATCATAAGTGAGGTTATCAACAATTAGGACTCCATCATTGTCATTGAGACTCTTGTTGTTCTCAAAAAAGGACTTCATCTCGGCAGTGTAAACAGGCTTCAGCTGTTGGAGACCCTTGTTACCATTAGTGGAACGGTTCTCACGACTCTTGCGGCTCTTCTTGTCCAGGCGCTGAACATCACGCTCGAGCTTTCGGATATTTGCGGCAGTTGCGCGAGTTCCCTTAATAAGGGTCTGAAGGAGAGTCTGGCACTGACGGGCAAGCTCAATCAGAGAATTTGCCTCGGCTTGGAGACTAGAAACATCTTTGGAGTCAGATGCAGAATCAACAACGGCGGAAACTGGCTCTTCTACAACAACGGGCTCTGGGGCTTTAGTAACAGGAACTTCTACTACAACATCGGCTTCAACTTCGGATTTTTTAGAAGTTTTGGGGGCGCTTTTCTTAACAAGAGTGCTTGGCATTTCGATACTATATAATGGAAAGTAAAAATGGAATTTATACGAATTACACCCGAAATCATGTACTAAATAATCGTGTCCTAAAGTATTCCTCAAATTTCCTGGAACTTCATAAAAATTCTAAAAAAATCTATAATTTTTTCAGATTTTACTAATAATAAAAATCATCAGTAAAATAATGAATAATATTCATATTACCCATCATCATATTGATATCATACCAAATCATCAGTATAAAATAAAAAAAAATTGATTTATTTTATTGTTGATTTATTATGGATTACAAAATCAAAATGCCTAAGAAGATTACCTCTAAAACATCAACCTCAGCTGTTGTCGCTGAACACTCTGAAGAAATTTCTACTGCTGTTCCCATTGTTGTGGAACAGCCTGAAGTAAAAATTGAGAAAAGAATTGTTGAAACTGAATCCGAAGTCGAAACTGATAAGGAAGAAGTGAATGCAATTGATGCTCTTGTTATTGAGTTGACTGAGAATATTGCTACTATGAAGGAATTAACCTCTAGAAGTCAGCAAGATTTGAAGAAACTTATTCGCGAGATTCAAATTGAGCGGAAGAAAGCTGAAAAGGGAGGAAGAAAGAAGGAAAAGAAAATTCGCAATGGTACCACTGGTCTCGATAATGAGCTCAAAGTGAATACCCCTGATTTCCGCCAATTTGTTGAGAAAAATTATCAACAGTTGAAGGATTCTGATGATAACCAGATTGTGAGTGAACTGAAGTATGATTCAGATGGTTCATTGCTTATTTCCAGGAAAATGGCTCACAAGTTTGTTAATTCCTATGTGAAAATGCACAAGCTTCAGTATGAAGACAATGGCAGAAGAATTCACATGGATAAGACACTTCAGAAGCTTTTTCCTGAAAATGCTGAAAAGAAAGAAAAAGGTGCTGTTGTAAGAGAAGAAAATTTCTACTTCACATCTGTGATGAAGGCAATTTCCCCTCATCTTGCCAGCGCTAATCCCAAGTAATTCAGAAATTATTTTGATGAATTATTGATTATTTTATAAAACAAAAACTAACAAAAATAAAAAAATATAAATATATTTTTTTATAATATATCAAGTTATTATTCATTCATACTTTTTCTTCTTATTTGATTTAATAAATCTTCTTTTCTAAAGAAAAAGTCAATATTTATAATATCTCGCATTAATTTTTCAATATATTTTGCATCATTCATTTTCTTCAAATTGAAAGATTCTCTACTTTTATCAATACTTATATATTCAAATTCATAAACATATATATCATCTATTTTTCCTTTATTTATATCAGAAGTATAACTAGTTTTAGGAATACTACCACTTATAATATGTTGTTTAATAAACTTTAAAACAGATGACCGGGGTAATAATACTTCATATTCCAATGCACCCAACATAAGATAATCATCTCTTTTTCTCATTTCATCAGAAAAAAAAGGAATTCTTATATTATGAATTATGTTCGTATCCAAATACAATATTCTGGTGTTTTTTGGAATAATAATTTTAAAAAAACAACATTTCGGCTTATTATTTGATTTATTTATGAATTTAGATTTAAGAAAAGTAAGTGCATAATCATTCAATAATGATGTTGACAAATAATTAGGAAATGTATATAAATCTCCCTTCTTCAATTTTAAAAGACTTGCTGACATTTTCTCTTCCATGTATTTATTTTCAAAATTGAGACCACGATAAACAATCATATCTTTATCTGTTTTTGGAGAAATTTTAAATAACTGGTCAATTTGTATTATACTTTCAACTAAATTATATATAATATTAAAAATATAATTAAGGATTTCCTTTCTTATTTGATCTTTATCCATTTTTTTGTATTTATTAAATATTTTACTTAAAACATCATCTAAAGATATAGGATTTTCTGAGAATAATATTTTCCGATTATATAAAAAAACATTTAAATCAATATGACCAAAAATCTTGTAATCTTTTAATTTTTCCAAACTCTCTTTCGGTTGATTTTTATAGAATACATTATACCTATTTTTTAATTTTTCTGATTCCCAAAAAATTTCTTGCTTATATTTTTGTATTAAATTTGTTAATTCAATGATTGATTTTATCATTAATATAATTAATAATAAAATTTTTTACCTTTGCAAAGAATAGGGATTCTTTCGGCACAATGGACAAGAATATGATTTTGACTGAAAAAACCACTCATCTATGCACTTTTTATGAAATATATGTTTGCAACCATCTAATTCTCTATAATAGTCATTAATGTTAAATTGTTGATAGCAAATTGAACAGTCTGCATTTGTACATGTAGAATCATCTTTAACTTTTTTCGCAGGAGACAAATGAAAAGTAAAATCACTTTTCTTGAGTTTTTTTTGCGGGTCATTTTCGCCTAAATTTACAATTGCTGTTGTATACTCTTTATTATCATTTACTATAATAAGATGCTTGTATTTTTTAGTTTCTTTTATTTTTTGAATAATTTGTTCAAAAGTGTTTATGTTATCACCTAAATCATGGCTATGAATAAATTTCATTAATTATAATAATTTAATATTTTTAAATGTTATACTGACCGAATTGCGATATTTATACGCACAAATTTACTTATAAGATAAGGTCAGCCACTAGAACTTCATTCTTTTGGTTGTGTATCCTCTTCCTTGACTTTAATAATATTTTTAAAAAAAATTATATCTTTATTAATATTTTTATTATCAATATTGGATGTAATTTCTTTATCAACAAACATTTTTTCAATATCTTCTTTTTTACTGTAAATATGATATCTATTTTTAATATAACTTAAAATTGTTTCAATTAATTTGTTTTTATCAATTTTATTATCTCTATACTTTATTTTTTCCGGTATTTTTGGGAAAACGATTGGATAATTTAATTTATTTTTTATCATAACAAGATCTGCCCAAGAAGAGGGTTTAAATCTATATATTCTCTTAATTATTTCAAATTCTATTAAATGCATTTTTAATCCAAAAAAGTAGAAATGATATTTGGGGTTGAATATTACATCTTCATATTTTATTTTATCAAAAATATATGCCAATTTATCATAAAATTTTATTATATAATCATCATATGCCTTGGATCCTTCATAAGATATATCTATAAATGGTATAAATGAATTAGATGAGACATCATATAACTTATTATATCTTTCATCAAAATCTTTATTTTTTTTTATCATTGGATATATAAATCCATCTATATCATTAAATTTTCTTAGACCATATACATATAAGATTATACTGGAAAGAAAAATAAAATTAATTAATTCAAATTGGGTAAAATTTTCATAAAGCGATTTTTTAAGTGTATTAATATATACCAATTGTTCATACGAATTATTTTTAATTAATTGGTTAATATTTTGTTTTATTAATATATCCAAACTATTTTTATTTAGATATATTGTTGCATAATCAATTGTTTCTTGAAAGAAGTCATTAATATGTAATATATCATATGGTCTCATTTCATTAGTTTTCCAAAGAGATCTTAATTTTGTTTTAAATTCACTTTCAGAACCGGATATTTCTTCTTCTTTTTTATGTTCATAAAAAATAATTACAACTTTTTTCTTTTCATCATTTTTTTCCCATCCTTTTTGTTTAACGTTATAATCAAGATGATCAATAGTTTTATTTCTATCTGTTGTTAAATATATTTGATACATTAAACACATCGCTTCCCAATAACTTATATATATTTCTTTTACATAATATAAATCACCATTTTCTTGCAATATTTTAGTCATTTCTTTGCTATGTAAATTAAAATCTATCGCTGGCCAAACTGTTATAACTTTCATATTCGGTCTACATTTTATGAATTGGATTAGCATATCTTCAATATATGGTTGATTTTTTTCTAAAGATTTTGTAATTTTTATAGGTTTTCCATTAAAATGTTTAGCTATTTTTTTATAATTTTTGTAAAAGTCATTTATATTTATTAGTTTATCAACAAGAGATGAATAATCATAGGATTTAATATTAAACATTGGTTGAAGATTGGGAAAATAATACCAGCTTTGTATTTTGAGATAATATTGTGAAATAATGTTATTGGAGAAATTGAATTGGATATATTTTGTAATTGAATTTGAGATAAAATCTGTAACATATTCAAGACTATTAGGAGCACTAATTTCCATTATTTTCTTTTTAAATGAGAGATTTTTAATAAATTCTTTGTTAAAAGATGGACAAAAATCTAAAAATATTGGTAGATGATCACTAAGAGGTGAGAATATTGCATCATAATTAAAAACGAATATATTTTTAAGAGTATTTTTTGATGGACATATGAAATCAGTAGTACTTTTGGTGTATATGTTCGTATTTTTATTAATTCTAAGACTAACGAAGGTGTTAAATATTTTAGATAATCTTTTACTTTTATAAGTATCATTAAAATCTCCAGATAAAAAGATATTTTTTGTTTTATATTTTTCGATAGCATAATTATATATTTCTAATATTTGTTCAACTTGAAGTAATCTTATATCTTCAAATCCAGTATTTTTTTTAAGTTTTTCTGTATTAAATATTCTTGGATTACTATATTCAATGTGTGTATTTATAATTATATAATTAATATCTTTTGTTTTAAAGAAAGCTAAAATTGCGGATCTATTTCCAGTTAAATTAAATATTTCTTTTTCAAATGGTATTTTTGAAAATATTCCATTTCCTAAAACGTAATAATTTTTTTTTTCGAGGAAATAATTGTCACCAATAATATTATTAACGAGAGCACTATATTGATATCCAATTTCTTTCATTTTTTTAATAAGAAACTTAAAATTATAAGAATCTAATGAGCTAACTTTAACATTCTTATTTATATTTTTATCAATTATTGGAACAATTTCTTGTAAACATAATATATCAGCATTAAGTGCATTAAAAAATTGGATGAAATTATTAATATTTCTTTTTTTATCATAATTTTTAAAAATAGTTACAAAATCATGGACATTATAAGATGCAATACGTGTGATATTGTTTTCTAACTTTGGGATATAAACTATTGAATTATTATTAAATAATTTATCAATAATATATTGTTTATTTTCAGATTCAAATTTGTAGGCTTTTTTGGATTTATTGGATAATATTTCAAAATTTTTGTTTAAAAATCCGAGTGAAGATAGATTATCAGAATTAGGAAAAATATTATTTGAATTTGATTGATTGGATATAATTTTTAATTTTAACATAATATAAAATAGATATAGATTTTTATATTATGTTAAAATTCCCAAAAGATTTTCTGCTTATTTTTATCAATAATATAATTATTGATAATTTTTTATTTTATCACCTAAATCATGGTTATTATAATTCAATATTTTTAATATTAATCGTAAACTGCGTCATTTTTGCGCACAAATTTACTTACGAGTTGGGGCAGCACGAGGCTTCTGAACAGCAGGCTTTGCGGCTGTAACAGGTGCAGAAGATGGCGTACGAACAATCTTCTGCTGCTGTGGTTTCTCATCTTCCTCCTCCTCTTCTTGAGCTTCAACAACATCGGAATCTTCAACAGATTCAACATCAGTGTCGGCTTTTTGCTCTTCTTCTTCTTCAGGCTCTTCTTCCTTTGACTTCTCAATCGATTTGATTGATTCAGAAGCAGTAATTTTTGTAGATAAAATACCAGTCTTATTGCTGAAAGCATAAGTAGTAGGTTTTCCACCAGACATCTTTGGAACAAGAATCTGTTGAATGGTCATATTCACACCAAATCTTCCACTCACAAACCAAGGACGGAGGGAGACAATTGCTTTCACTCTGGCACCTTTTGGACAAAGTTTTTCCAACTGGGAGAATGATTCAATTTCAACCTCTTCCTCTTCGGAATGGTAGAATAGAAGACCAGGCGTGAGGTCTGTAGAACTCTTTTTCTGGATTTTTGGAGCAATGCGAGGGGGATAATCTCCACCCTCAGATTTCTTCACACAAGATGTGTACATTGCTCTGACAACTTCACGTTGTTGAGGTGTGTATTTCTTCTTAAAAATAATCATACTGTGTTCCACAGCAAAATCAATCATATATTCATCAAGCTGCGTTAAACTCTGAATCAATTTATCATCATGTTCAAGAGAAATATTCAATGAATAATCAGTTTTGTCAGATTTATCACCTGCTTCAAATGCTTTTACACCAAATGGAGCGCGTCCATAATTGGTTTCAACATGAAACATTCCAGAATTGTATAGAAGATAGCTTTGCAAGCGTTCATTCTTTTTCTTTGGTTCAGTTGCAGTGATGTTAGAAACATCAAATTCTTCAGTAGGAATAATACGAAATTCGGCGGTAGAGTTAGCGGACATTTTGAGTGGGTTTTGTAATTATAAAAAGAATGGGAAAAAAATAAATCAATTTTTTTTTATTTTAACAAAAAATTGATTATTTATTATTTAAAATATTTCATATAATATACAAAAAAGAATGCAACCAATATATTATGATCCAAATAAATGCATGTCTATTCGTGCTCGTTCACAAATGATTCAATGTTGCTATGATAAAAAACAAAATTCAGATTATTGTGGAATTCATACAAGAAGTCAAAATATTATTCGTATTGATTCAATTTTAGGAGCAACTCCAATGGTGGCTCCAATGGTGGCTCCAATGGCGGCTCCAATGGTGGCTCCTATGGTGGTTCCAATGGTGGCTCCTATGGTGGTTCCAATGGTGGCTCCAATGGTGGCTCCAATAGCTGCACAAGATGCGGTCGAAGAGGTCGCGCAACCTATTATCAAGAAAAAGAAAGTAGCTTCTAAACAAAAAAAAGAAGATATTTACACATATCATGATATCAAGGCAAAATCAAAAATAAATAATGAAAAATTAGAACGCTCTTGTGAATACTTTGGAATAGACTACAATGAAGAAGCTCCCAGAGAATCTTACAAAGAATTGAAGCGGTTAATCATTAAACGTTTTGAACCCTATTTGAAGCATGTATCATCAATTGTTTCAATCCAAAAAGTCTTCAAAGGATGGAATATCCGAAGACGAAACCATTGTAACAATAAAGAAGATTGTGGAACCATGGACTTACTCCATGATATTCCAATCCAATATTATATTGATTACAAAGACGAAGAAGGATTCATCTATGGATTTGATATTCGCTCATTGCATATAATTATGGAAGAAGCCAACCCAGTCAATCCATTTACTCAAAAACAGATGACTTCAGATAACCGTTTCTTCAAAAAATACAATAAGAAAATTAGCTCAGTTAAGGAAAAAGAAGGAGTCGTTAAATTTGATTCACCCAAACTGACAAAAGAACAGCGTTTTAACCAAACACTTGTTCGAGTTTTTCAAAAAATAGACATGTTAGGTCACTATACTGACATATCATGGTTTCAAAATATGACAATTTCTGATTTGAATAATTTTTACAAAGGTGCATATGATATATTTGCATTTCGTGCTCAATTGTCGAATGAAATTCGTAAAAAAATTGTTAGAGATGGAATACTATTCCAGAATTTTATTAGAAGTCTGCATCATATTCATGAAAGAACCAAACATATTCTTCAATACGAAATCCTAAGAGAAATTGAGAGGATTTTGGATGAAGGCGAAGACCGAGACAGTAAAATTCTAGGAATCACTCTCATTCTAACCGTATTGGTAGAATGCAGCTATCAAGCTGCATTAGCTCTTCCACATCTTGTCCAAAGTTCTTTTGACTAATTCACTTAGTTGGCATATAATAGTCCGGAAATACCAGCTTCAATGCGCAAAATATTATAATTTGTGGCGTAAATATTCAATTGTGTATTTTTCTGAATTACACATTCATTTAATGTCAACTCCAAGCTCGCATTATCCAATCTGCTGAAATTGCAAGTCCCAGTTGGCTGGTGGATTTCCGGCTGGAAACAAAAACTGTAAATATATATAAAATTCCTGGGGACGCGTGTGTGATATTGATAAGGTTGTAGCACACGGAAGACAAAGGGCTCCCTTTTCCTAAATCTTTCTTGACCCTCCATGCGGATTGTTGCACTATCTATCGTATCCCCCGGGATGGGCTCGCCATTACTGAAATCGAAATATTCGTAGGATTTATTCGCTCCCAATTGATAAATTTTGTCCGTCTGAAGGACCCAGATAATCTCTTTAATTGGATGATTAAATGTCATTGGAATAATCACGTCTTTTTGGTCTACTCCAATCGTATTAACCTGCAATTGCTCAATTAAATATTCCAAACTACAACTCGCAAATTTTCGACGCTCCTCATTTTCCAAAAAGATATAGTCCACCCATAAACTCGTCTCTATAATATTCTTTCCTTGCACAATAGAGCTATCCTTTCCACCTAGCCCAGGCGGCAAACCATTACTCGATATCCAGAGCTCATCAAACTGTCGAAATGCCACAATAATGCGCACTTTGCTGTATTGTAAAGCTATGAGCGGCAACGCCATCCCAATATAGCGGTTAAACCAAAATTGAAGTGGAACATATAAATTGAGGGGTCCAGGTTGTGAATCCGTATTAAAATTGAGCTCTTTTCCAACCATCAAATTATAAGCATACTCTTTCTCAGTAGTCAGGGTCAGTTCACTCCATATTTCCATCCATTGACCAAAATGGCGGTCAATAATTTGTCCACCTATTTCTACATCAATGTGGCGAATGATTGCATGACCTATTCCATTCACCCAACTCACTGTATAATCAGGATTATTCTCTGGCTCTGTGTTTAAATTGGGAAGCCTAATATTTAAAAATGTTTGGTGGACTAAATCTGCATTTGGGTCAATATCACAATATACTGTATTCCCAAAATTCGCATCACCATGAAACATTTGTTGGATACTCTCAATAGCAAAATTTGTATATCTCTTATAAACAGCAATAAAAAAAGTGATCTGGGGGTTCCCCGTTAAATAAACATCTTGTGGTCCATATGCTGCTAATTGTAATAAGCCTCCTGGCATATTCTATATTGGATTAAATTTTTTAAGTATTTGCGGATCTATAAAAGAGTGAGTAATTCTTGCAAAAAACTTTCCAGTTCCAGCAATGTAAGCCGTTTTTCTGGGTTGATTGCAAGACCTCTCCCTAAAATATGAAGCATGAGTAGTCCAAATGGTGATTTATCTGTTTTGAAAACCTCTGGAATTGGAGGCTCTATCAATGAGTCAATCTTTAATTGGATATCTAATACCCTTAGTCCAATAATTGAATCAAAAAAGTGTAAAATAAGAGGCTTACTTGTTAGAAACTCAACTAAAAAACACATCAAAGCCCATATTTCAGAACTTTCCGAGTATTTGTAATTTTTGAGTATTTCAGGAGAAATGTTAAAAACAGTTCCAACACATTTTTGAGAATGGTATGACTGCTCACAAGCTTCTCCAAAATCAAAAAGGCATAATTGTACTCCATGTTCAATGGTTCTTAACCCTGTATTTTGTAATTTAATGTCTCTGTGAAGAAAACCTCGTGAGTGAAGATACATGACTGCTGAAACAAGTTGCTGAAACAAAATCAATTTGTTTTTTTTTGATTTGGGTAAATCCGATATTGAAATTGGAGATACATAGTCCATAACAAAGAAAAATCTTGTTCCATCATAGAACACTTCTTCAATGTCTATAATATTTTCATGTCTCATTTGCATGCCAATTCTCGCCTCATCTAAAGCTTTTAGTATGCAATCCTTTTTATTGGGTCCAGCGTTCAAAACTTTAATAGCTTTAAGCTTTCCACAAGATCTTGATTTTGCTTGAAAAACATGACCAAACGCTCCATCACTTACTTCTTTAACTTTCTCATATTCATCAAAGGGTTCTCCTTTTTGAACAAATGGTGGAAGAACAAAAACATCTGTTTGAATTGATGAAAATTGTAGCTTTAGGTTTTGAATTGTAACTGCCATCTAGGAAAAATTGTCTTTTTAATAAAATTCATATTTTTAAAATAATCAATTTTTTATAGAATTAAAGAAATTTGGACTATTAGAAATATGACATCTATGCCATCAAATGAACATCAAATTGCGAATATTGTAAAAATAGTAAGTCAATTGATTCAACAAGATGACATCCATAGCCGCGGAAATATTATCGGAGATAAAACCATCTATGCAAAAGAAGGTCTCTTCGTCGGTGATTATAACCCAAATTATGATTTTTTCATCAAAGGAAGGGGCTGTTTTACAGGTGATGTTATCATCAAAGGTAATCTATTCTATGAAAATGCAACTGGGGAGTCTTCCAATAAAAACTATATGGATGTTACCGTAAAGCCTAACCGAAGTACGGGCTTCCGGGTTAGGGACGATATAAGCGCGAAAGGGCTAATATGGGATTCTCAAGAAGAGGAGTTTGTTATTGGAGATGAACAATTTATAGAAAACATTAAGCCAAGGCAGCCCAATTATTTATATAACTTGCGCTTTAAGAACGCCAATTTTAGCAATGGATACTGCAAGAATATTCTAATTGAAAACAGCATTATTGGAATGGGTGACAAAATAAAGCTCGAAAGTGACCTAGTTTTAACCGGCAATTTTAAGATAAAAGGCAACATCTATTCAACGACAGACATTTTATACATAAAGAGCCAGATGACAACGAAAACAATTAAAGTAGAAGGGTCATTATTTGTAGACAGTGCAGTGGAAGTAGGCAAGGAATTATCTTGCCATGATTTGCGGACAAATCGCATCGATTGTGGTGATATTCAAGGAAATCATATACAATTAGAAGGAGATATTGGAATAAAGGGAGGATGTGAAATTGGAGGATATTTTATTTCTTCCAAAGGCGCGGAATTTCGGGCTGGTTTAGAAGTAAAAGGGAGTCTCTATGTTGGGAAAAATCTTGTTTTCACTGGTGAAGAAAGTGGAATTGCTTTTGCTAATTTGTGTAACATTGATAATGCCAGTGTATCCTATATTAATGGTAAAAAAGTGTCGACTTATGGCGAGGTTCTGGTTAGCCAGGGGATACAAGAGCTTTCCAATAAATCGCTGGGCTCCAATATGGATGCCAAAAATTTCCGCATTTGTAATTTGGATTCTCCGCTTGAAGCGGGTGATGCAGTGAATAAAAGATACGTGGACCAATTCGTCGTTGGCTGTCACATATTGGAGCCCGCTAGGTTATCTTCAACTGATCACATAGACTGTCTATTTGCTGTTAGTCATTACCAATTAATGAGCAAGGAAATTGGAAGGTTGAGCCTGGACGGTATAGATGCCGAAATTGGAGACCGAATTTTAGTAAAACATCAGCGGACAAAAACGGAGAATGGAATTTATGTGGTTGTAGCTGTTGGTAATAGAAATCAACAGTGGATATTGCAAATTGCAGAAGATTGGGAGGATATTATAAAAAACCGCCCTAGATTGACTCCAATGGTTATGGTGCGATATGGGGAGGAAAATGGGAATAAATTATTTGGGATGAATGTGGTATATTCTACTATTTGGGAAATGATGGCGTGCGAAGAATTTATGAAAAAACCTAAGTAATTTATGGTATAAGGATACATTTTAAGAGCCTGAATTATGAATAAATTTAATGGCTTCCTTCTCGCGGAATTTTACCAATATTTTTACAACCAACTTTATGTGGAAATGTTCCGTTTCTATTGTAAATATTTTTTATTATTTGAGCATTGCATATAGGACATTGATATAATTTATTACCTCCAAATGTGGTTTTAACGTTGACGACAAATGTTCCGGTATTGGGTAATTTAGAATTACTTTCAACTATCGTCCAATTTTCATTACCTGGATGGTTAATCATAACAAAATCACTTTTACCATTTTTTTTAACTTTAACATAATCACCATAATCATTTTTAATAATAAACCAATCATCATTATTTTTATTTTCATTTGTAACATGAGATAATAATTCTTCCCAAATTTTATTTTCGCTTTCTGTAAGAGGAGCAGAAGCAGCAGAAGAAGCAGAATCAGATTCTATTTTTTCAACTTTATCAATATTTAAACATATATCACTACCACCATCAATATGTTGTATTAAAATAGTTCCTAAATTTTTCGGGAATATTTTTTTAACTATATAAATATTTTCTTTTCCCTCACTTATTAATTTACCAATCATTATTTTAATAAGTGATTTAACACGATCACCTACTTTAAGAGAACCACCTATTTGATTATTTCTTCGTAACCCCCCATCCTTCATTTTATTAACTTTCTTATTTAATTTTACGATTGGTTTATAACGAATTACGCGTCCTTCCAATTCTACTGGTTTATCTAATTTTTGCATAAATCCTAAATAAGGTCCATAAACCTTTTTATTCGAATTTTGTGTGGTTTCCCGAATACTAAATTCTACTTTCTTATTTTTATTATCAGCACATAATTTTGAAACAGCTTTTCTAGCGGCAGAAGACGGGGTTGATGAACTATATAATCCATGTTCCTTAGAATTCATAATAATCCTAAAATGGCGTTTTGAAGATGACATAATTATACATAGGAAATATTATTATACAAAAAAATATTAATTTAATATTTTTTCAAATGAGACCCAATATAGGAAATACGAACTATCTTCACTTCAATAATTTCATCTGTTATTTTATTTATTGAATCTATTGACTTATTTTTTTAATACCTCTATTATTCCTAAAATTTCAGACCTTATTCCATTCATTGTTTCTTCAGTTGTTAAATCTGGATATTTTGTAAAAAAACGAATTATTTTATTTCTATTATTAGAAGGATTAGTGTATTTATTAAATTCTAATTCATTATATTTATTTTTAAAATCTTGTATATTTTCTAATGAACTTTTATAGTTAATTCTATATAAAATATCATCTAATATTACTAATAAATCATATATATCTTTTATTAAATATATTTTTTTTAATTCAGTATCACTATTATTTAATATAGGCTCAAAATGTGTAAAATTAAGCATACGCATTTTAGATGGGTCATGAGGTAAAAAAAGAATATTAAGTTCAGTAATAGAACAATTATTTACACCAAGTTCATAAAAATGTAAAATACCATTAAATATATTTACAATTCCTAATAATATTTGTATAAAATCGCCATTATATCTTCCATTTATAAATTGATAAATTGGAATTCCTCCGTATTCAACTGTAACTAGATAATTAAATTTAAATTCATGTTCATTTGTAATACTTTGAAAATTTTGGTCCCCAATTAATTTTTTTATTGAATTTAAATCATTCATATGATGTTCTAGCCATCTTTCATAATGATGTTCTGGTATATTTCCATATGTTGGTTCTTCTTTATGAATTATTTTTCTTATACTTACAAATGGAATATGGTATTTATTTTCTGGGTCAATTTCATTTAATCTTGTTTCAAATGACACGAAATTCTGAACTTCTGAATCATTATCAAAATGAATTAATTTTGATATATAATTCGGATTTTTTGTATTTATAGCTGGATGTAAAATAATTGCTCTAGAACCTTCCTCAATAATTACTCCACCTTTCATTTTAGGGCTTTTCTTATTTAATTTTACGATTGGCTTATACTTAATTATGCGCCCTTCCAATTCAACCGGTTTATCCAATTTTTGCATATATCCAATATAGGGACCGTACATCTTTTTATTAGAACCTTGGGTAATTTCTCGCATACAAAATTCAACCTTCTTATTTTTGTTATCAGAACATAATTTTGAAACAGCTTTTCTTGCTGCTAAAGATGGTGATGATGAAACATATAATCCATGTTCCTTAGAATTTATAACAACTGTAAAATGGCGTTTTGAAGATACCATAATATATACATAACAAATATATTTATGATAATAGTGTAATTAATTGAAACATTTGTTCTATAATAATTCCAACTGTTTCTCTACTTAAATCTACAGCAGTATTTCTTGACTTATATATTTTAAATTCTGGTATTTTTAAAAAATTATCAAGTATTTCAGTAATTTTGTCTTTATCTTTTTCAAATTTACTATTACTCTGGAAAAATGCTTTTAATCTATTTACAAGATCATTAATAATTTGATAAAAAGAATATAAACTTTCTATTCCTGGATTATTATTTAAAGGTTCTAATAAATTTCCCCAATCAATTATACGCATACTTGTTGGATTATCTTCTAAAAACACAATATTACCTGCATGTAAATCAAGATGAAATATTCTGTTTTCATAAAATTTATATAGACCTTGAAAAATATTTGCTATTCCTTGTAATATTAGTTTACAATAATTTTCATTAATCCGACCCTCATATTCACTAAAATTCTTTAAAAAATTTTCAATAGAAATACCACCATATTCATATGTAATTTTATAATTTAATTCTTTATTCTTTAAATATTTTTTAATATTAGCATTTAAATTCCCTATTTTATTAATATTATTAGAAATTATTGGTCTTATACTTAACATTCTAACATGATAGTCTCCGTTTTCATCTATTCTATTCAATTCTAGTTCAAATGCTTCTAATTCTTTTATTTTTGATTCATCAATTTTTATTAATTTTGATACATGAAGCATATTAACTGAATTTATATTTGGACGTAAAACAACACCTTCTGTACCTTCACCAATAATTACTCCGCCTTTCATTTTACTAACTTTCTTATTTAATTTTACAATTGGCTTATATTTAATAACGCGCCCTTTAAGTTCTATTGGTTTGTCTAATTTTTTCATTTCTCCTAAATATGGTCCATAAACCTTCTTATTCGACCTCTGTGTGGTTTCTCGAATGTAAAATTCAACCTTCTTCTTTTTGTTATCAGCACATAATTTTGAAACTGCTTTCCTTGCTGCTGAAGATGGAGATGATGAAACATACAATCCGTGTTCTATGGAATTTATAACAACAGTGAAATGGCGTTTTGAAGATGACATAATATTATATTAGTATATAAATAAATTGAGTGAAAATTAAAAGATAAGTGAGATGTAATTTATAAGTAGCTATTAGCTGATTATAAGGAATTTATACATTTTCACCCTTGAAGATTTAAAATGAGACAAAATTTTGATATATAAATATTTATATATCAAATATCAAAACATAAAAGCGAAAACTATAAAATATTATCAGTTAAATATTATTTTAATAATGATGTCAGTTTAGATATTACACCTCAACATTTAAGTCAAGTTATAAGAGACAATAATATAATCAGAAAAATAACACGATACAAACATTATCCAAAAGAAAGATACGGAAAACCTACAGATATTAAAAAAGAACTAGAAGCAATTATAAGCCCTGTGAAAGATATTTATTTGTATCAAAACCACGATTGATAGATATAATATACAAAAATATTATTTTGAATGATAGATTTTTTATTGAACTTTTTTGCAATAGTTATTATCCAAGAGAAGAATATAATTTTACAGGTAATGATATATATGATTTATTTAATGGATGTATAAAAATCATGATCATAAAGCAACAATGTAAATAAATATAAATTTAATTCTAAACCATTTGAAATATAATAAATATAAAATAATAATTAATATATAATGAAAAATCTAACGTTAAATGATTATAAAGGAAATGGAAGCAAATGTTTTGATAGAAAAAAAAATAATAAACAAAATTTTGTTATAGATTCACATTTTCATATGCGTCCATTTGGAGGTTCACCAATTGAATTAAAAAAAATGATAAATATTTTAAATAAATATGGAATTCTATTTGTAAATATAGAAGGTATTGGACAAAAATTACCTACAAATAGTCCTTGTACAAACTTTGAAAAATGTCCAGGAGTAAAAGTAAGACCTTCAATAACAAATGATATTATAAATGCACAACTGGTATTAGATAATAATTTACATAAAACAGGAGTAAATGGTGTTAATGTTATTTTATCTATGACATTTCCAGATTTATCAAAACCAGATGAAGTAGTAAATGGTATACATTTTTTAGATAAAGAATATCCAGGATTATTTAGATGGATGGGTGAAGTAAATGTCGTTAAACAAGCATTATTTAATAATGGTCATAAACCCGTATCTAAGAATACTATTTCTAATTGGGGTCCATTTATGAAAATATTAAAAAAGAGAAATATTCCATTATCAATACATTTAGATTTAGGTAATAATATAGATAATTTTAAATATTTATCATTACTTAAATATATATTAAATTTATATCCCAATAATAAGATTATATTATCACATCTAGGTATAAGTAAAGAATTAACAAACATTGATACTGAAGAACATGCGAGTGTATTAAATAATTTATTAAATACTTATAAAAATATATATTTAGATATTAGTTGGTCTATTTTATATAATAATATATTCAAATATAAAAAAAGAAGACAATTTTATATTGATTTAATGAATAAACATTCCACAAGATTTTTAACAGGAACTGATTTTGTATCATCCGTGAATAAAAGTGAAAAAACATATAACAAAGCATTAAAAATTAATAGTATTATATTAAAATATTTAGATAATTATGCTTATCAACGTATTTCACTAGGACAAAATTATTTAGATCTTATTGGTTCTAAATATAAAGCTCCAAAAATATGTTGAATATAATTTTTTTATTCCGACTATTTCAGTTCTTATTTATCTGTTAAACCATCAATATTTTCTCTATATTAAATTCAGGTATATTCAAAAAATTTGTTAGTGTTTCAATAAATTCTTGGTCATGTTTAAATACTTCTTTAAATTTATCTAAAAGCTCTTGAACAATAATATTCAAATTTTGTAAATCATCTTTAAATATAATTTTTATTTCACTTGTATAATTCTTACGTTTTTTAATTTTTATAAAAATTTGATAATCTATATCAATTAAACGCATAATTGCAGGATTTTCTATTAGAAATACAATATTACCTGCATGCAAATCAGCATGATTTATCCCATTTGTATAAAATAAATAAAGACCTTCAAATATGTTTACTATTCCATTTAACATATTTTTACAAAAATCTTTAGTCATATGTATTTTATATTCTCCATCCAAAAAGTCTCTAAGAGAAATACCACCATATTGATATGTAATTATATAATTCGGTTCATAAGTTTCTTTATTTTCTTTTGTTAAATTTCTTATTGAAGGTTTTAAAATATAATTAAAGAAATTAATTTCTCTTGCATACACCATTTTAACATGATATTTACCTGTCGGGTCTATTTTATTTAATAGTTCTTCAAATTCTATTCTTGATTTATCAGTTTTTACTAATTTTGATACTAAATTCTCATTTTCTCTATTAATATTTGGACGGTAAATAATACCTTCGCTTCCTTTTGCAATAATTTCGCCACCCTTCATTTTTGAAACTTGTTTAATTAATTTCACAATTGGATTATAATGTATAGTCTCTCCTTTAATTTTTTTCATATATCCAATATATGGTCCATAAACCTTATTTTTCGAACCTTGTGTGGTTTCTTGAACACTAAATTCTACCTTCTTATTTTTGTTATCAGAGCATAATTTTGAAACTGCTTTTCTAGCAGCAGAAATTGGAGTAGAAGAAATGTATAATCCATTTGTAGAAGATAATGCTCCACTTTGAATATCTTTTTCAAGAATAATTGTAAAATGGCGTTTTGAACTCATAATATAAATATAATATATATTATATTATTAGTTCAAAAATAAATATATTTTTATGCTGAAAGATGTAATAATATTCTGGTATATATATAAAAAGATAGAAAATTACAATATAAAATAACGATGATGAGTAAAAATAATCTATAAATTTTAGTATTTATTAAATATGCAATTATATTTAATAAATAATTATTAAATCCTAGCTCCACAACCACCGCATCCACCAGTTCTGGCAGGGCGCACAATAGATTGAGGGAGTATTTCTGGCTTTGACAGTGTCGTAGGAGTGGACTTTAAGATAGTGTGTGTATCAGCAACTCGTTCAACAGGTTTTCTACCATTCTCAGGAGTATATCCTTTAACCATTTTCTATTATTATAAGAGATTTTTATTTTCCATAATATATTATGAGATTACAACATAGAGCAACAATAGATGATTTCAAGAATGCACAAAACCATGGAATTTATTTTGGGCAAAAAATTCCAAACAATGGCAGCCTTACTTTTGACAGAGGTGACAAATCAACTTTCGCTAAAGCCATCCAAGAAATAAAAAATAATAAAAAGGTCTCGCATTGGATATGGTATATTATACCGACACCAGCAGATGCAAAAAGTTCATTAACAGCCCAATTTTTCAGTGTTAACCAGAAAAAAGTATCGGAATATCTCAGTGATAAAATACTTCTCAAAAGATATGTAAAAATTATGGAGCTATTATCCCACAAAAAAAAGGAAGCCCTTATCGAAATATTGGGAGAAGTCGATTATTATAAATTAGTGAAATCACTTAAAATTTTTTACCCGGTTTTATTAGAAAAATTAATAGACTTAGATAAAGTAAAATACCTATATAATTCTCTACTCAATCTCTAAATCCAGCAAATTATTCTCTGCATAGGTCTCTTCTTTCTCACATCCAATAAAATGGCGCTTGTGTTTCTTACAAACTAGCCCCGTCATGCAAGAACCCATAAAAGGGTCCATAATAACGTCGCCTTCGTCAGTAGAACACAATAACAGCCGCTCAATTAGTTTAAAAGGCTTCTGCGTAGGGTGTTTCTTGGGGAACTTAGTGTCGTAGAAATTTATATCTGTCCAGACATCCGTAAGCCCCTGAATAGGATTGAATTTGAAAACAACGTCGTCATAATTCATCGTCATTCCGCCAAATAGGTCACTCAATTTATCCCAATCTTCGCGAGTTGGATACTGAATATTCTTCTGTTTAACGCCGGCAATTGTGGACCAAGTGCCACCACCATTGATTGCTTTACCCAAATGTAGGTTAATATCTTTGGAGGATTTCTTCGTTTCCGCCTGTTTCTTTTGCAAATATTCGCGGATAAGTCCCCGCGATTCTTTATGGAAATAGACGACATATTCCGTCGCTGTTGGAAACATTTTCAATTTATTAGAGGTTCTCCCCGCAACACTGCGGAGTCCTTTGTCGATTGTAATGTGCTGGCGATAACTAAATCCCTGGGCTTCCACAATTGGAATCAAATAAGAGAGCTGATAGGCATAACCGAAGAGCCAGAGGGAGCAACTGTGTTTGCTAATCCGGGATATTTCTTGTATAATGGGCTTGAACCAAGCCAAATATTCTTCAAGGTCTTTCCATTGGGTGTCCCATTTTTCATTGACAACGTTGAAATAGGGTGGATCCAATATGACGGTATCTATGGAACGGGGCTCCAATTTTTTCATAAAATCATTGCAATCCTCTATGAATAACTTGTCTAGATATGGTGTGTTCATTGTTTTTGATTATATATAAGATTAATTTAATTTTAAATCAATTTTTGGGGGGGATAGATAAAATATTGTTTCTATCTTTGAAAATCACAATGTTTTTACCACATATTATAATAGTTATTATTTTCTGAATTATCTATTGTGGTATTTTTAATCAAATTTTCAAGCGTATCTGGAGAATTATATGTTTTTCTTAATCTACTAAATGAATCTATTTCTTTAGTATTTCTAACAATTTTTGTATAAGCTATATATTTTCCATATTTTTTATCTTGGCGCATAATTGAACGAATAGTTTGTGTATTCAATGATATATCATTTAAACAATATTTTCCATCAGTTTCTTCACATTGATAATTATTTTTAGGTCGTATAATTTTTGTAGATATAAATATCACCGAACTTTTATTATTATTATAATTTTTGATTGGAGATTTTTTTGATTTTTTAAAACTATTTTTAATTATAGTTTCAAATGTTTCTGGCGAATATACAGTTTTTTTACCAAATAACTTATTATTAGTCATAACAATTTTTGTATAAGCTTTATATTTTCCGAATTTTTTATTATCTTTCGTATATAATCGCGTAATTGAACGAATATTATTAATTCGTAAAGAACAAATTTTTAATGAATATTTTTCATTATTTATTTTAGTTATGATTTTTGTGTTTATCACTAAAAGTTCTTTCATTTCTAGTTGTCTAAAACTCATTGTATATATTTTTAATATAAAATATTTTAATAATAAATCAATCTTCACTACCGCTATTATTTTCTAGTAACAGCCCCCCTTATCTTGCCAAAATTTTTCTTTTTGGGCTCCAATTTGTCTTCCAATTCCTCATAAGAAATATGTGTCTTTTGTGGGTCCATTTTTAGTGTCTTCTTGAGTTCTTTTGATAATAATTCCACTGGATACTCGCAAATTTCGCGGTTTTCTGGATTTAACACAAAAGAGTCAACCTGTTTGTCCCTGGTATAAACCATTTCCAATATTTTAATTGGGGCGCTGGAGTAAAAGTCGTGGCTCCGAGGCAGAAAATTGCAGTGTGCAGACGAGCCTTTTTCCAACTGATTCTTCAGCATCTGGCGGAAATATTTGTTCGCCGATTGGATAATAAAAGTTTCAAAAATGATTCTATCATCTTTGTAATCAATCAGGTGGAAAACATATTCCGCAATTTGTGCTTCATAAGCGAAATGTGCCTTGCAATCTATACTAAATCTGGAATCCTTCGGGTAAGTGAAATTCACGGTTTCCCCACAGAAAAGGCACCTCTTCTGAAAAAAGGGAACTTTTGTTTGATTGGGAGAGTGATGTGCTGGTGGATCCACCGGCAATAGTTCGGCAATTTTGTCAATTATTTCTGCTAGAATGCTTCTGACAATTCCGGCAATAGAAGATTGATAGTCATTATCTTTATTTATTTTAGTGCATGAATTGCAGATTTTGGGCTGGATAATGCAGCATGTTTTAACCTCTCTTTTTTTGTTCGTTAGAAGGCAATGATTGTCGAATGCACAACCTCCTTTGCTGGCACTTCCGATACTTCCTGGGAAAATAGCGGTTGTTAGGATTTCCCCGAATTTACCAATTCCATCGAATGCCTGGGAAATATTGAGATTGTCGGTTTCTTCATCCTTTATTCGCTCCAATTCATAATCAAATTGGCGAACTAAAAGAGATTGTGTTTTTTCCATTGTTGTATTATAATAAGAATAGCGCGAAATTATTTATCATTTTTTATAATCGTAACTTAAAAATAATTCGATAAATATTCCAAATCAAGTAAAAATGACAGAACGAGATACATTACAATATTTAAGAAATTACGGCAAAAAAGTAGAAGAGAATGAGTCAAAAATGGGGAAATTGGAGGAGTCCGTAAAATGGGACCCCAAATTGGGACTCCAATTGAAGGGACCCGTATATTATTCGAGCCATCTTCTTCCAACCGAAAACGGTAAAATAAATATTGGAAGTGTGAATCATTTTGTAAATCATATTTATTTGGCGGGGAAAATAATTTATCCCGATGCTCTCGATTTCGGCGTGAACCATGACTTCTGTATTGACAAAATGGGGCGAATTGGCTTCCATTCCAACGAACAATTAGATGGAGTTACCATAAAAGGGCTGCCCAGTTTTACGATTCAGAATGTTTCCTATTTGGGCGATGACATAATGTATTTTGAAATGGAAAAGGGTAGCATTGGTGATTTCGTGAATCGCCAGGATATTCTCGCCATAGACGGAATTTATTACCAAGCACTGGAAATAATAAGAGACAAAATCAGGGTGGCATCTTTGAACGGATTAAAATCCCATTTGGAAACCAATAAAAACTATGATGTGATTATTTATAATACAATATTGGGACTAAAAACAGCAAAAGGCGAAGATGTCCTACGTATCAATGCATTCGGCGACATTTTTTACAAAACTATGGAAAGAACAGCTGATATTAACTTAAACGGAGAGGTGTATATTCAGAAGTTGCAAGTTAATGAAATAGTGATGAACGGGGGAGCAGAAGTTGTGCCCAATTTAAACGCAGAATTTTTATGCGGGAAAAGGGCACCCCAAGAGGGTGAATTGGTTAGCACAAAGGACCGTCAGGAGTTATGGAATAAAAACTTCGGCAACGATGTAGGAATGACATTCCACAGGATACAGGATTTAGGCGATCCAATCCATGATATGGATGGTGCCAATAAGAGATATGTGGACCGTTATTTGTCAGGATTGAGGGTGGCAAAATCAGTTACCTGTATTGCAAATGAAGGATTGGAAGGAGACTATGACAAATTAACTGGAAATTTACATTTGCGAATTAGTGATAGTTTGAAGTCGAATACAATGGTACATATATTTGATGATTACAAGTTACAAGTTAATGAACGTATCTTACTTATAAACCAAGTGAACAAATGGCAGAATGGTGTATATCAAGTGATAAGTGATGGGATAGATACAACCCGAATAATTTTGCAGAGAACTGCGGATTTTTGTGAGAAGAAAACTGCCATGGAATTGCGGGGATACTATGTATTTGTGCGGAATGGGCGAAAATTTGGGAATACTGGATTCGTTTTTGAATATACCGATGATTTTATTTGGGGTGAATCTCCAGTGAATTTCCACATATTTTCGAAAATGGAGAATTGTGGAGGAATCAATGGAATAAAGAAAGTCGGTAATAATTTTTCTTTAAGTTTTGATGACCGAGTGCTTAAAGTAGAGGACGACAAATTGGCGATTCAACCCGGTAAAATCGGAAATCATTTATTAGAGAATAGGGGCATCCATATTTTGCCAGAGGGAGGCATTGACATTGAGCACCAAGCAATCCAATTGGGTGACCATGTAAAATTGGGACTTCGAGTAAACAAGAAGCAATTTAAATTCGGGAAAAATGGTGAATTACAATTGGCAAACCATGGAGGTGATAGAAGTGATGGGGGTGGAAAAATATCCGGTACAATATCGGAATGTCAAGCTGAGACATTTGCTGGGGTATTTCAGATTTATCCACCTAAGCGTTTTGAAGTTACACTCCAATATAGCGATGATTTTTTTGAGAAAGATAAGAATATGGTTGTCCAATATTATATTTGTAGTCTAAACACTGACGGAAAAGAATCACATTACAGAATGAGCGATGAGTATGCAATTTGTGAAGATGCGAAAAGTATTTTTGCAAATTTGGATTGGGATTTGGAGGCAGCGTGCCAAGGCTATGTTGTATATCGGCGGATTGGTGTAGCATACTCTAAAGTCAGGATGACCCATTTGGAAACCACGCTATTAGATGTTATATTTCCAAAAAATTTCAGTAAAATTGACTGGCAGCCGACAAGTTCACCACCGCCCACTGAAAATCAAACGAAAATAGTGGTTAATAGACTGGGTCTTCATGGCGACAATTTTATCACAAGTGGTCGACTAGGGATTGGTACTGTTGCACCCAAATCAGGGCTCCATGTGAAAATGAATGATATTATAGTTGGAGGGGCTACAGGAACTGGAATTTTCATAGAAGGTAATGAAAAAACTACTGAAATGCTCAAGATGACTTGTAAAGGTATAAAAAATGCACGTATATTGGGTGAGAATGGAGAAGGGAAATCAATAATTGAGATGGGGAAAAATATAAAACTGACGACATTGGATGAAGAAGGAGTCCTCTATTTGGGGCGTGATGAAAGCGCCGAAGACAAGAATATCAACATCAAAGTCGGGAGTGATGATTTTGTTGTTCAGGTCCAAGATGGTTCAATTTATTCAGCAGGTGAAATAATGGCAGGCGATGGCAAGCCTTTTTCCAGCTATAACAACAAATTGGGAAATAACGCGGCAATTCTAAAAACGGGATGCGTTGGGAATAGCATTGGGAATCAAGTTGCATTTTCATGGGAGAACGACCAATTGCAGGCAGTGCCGTTCAATGATGGTAATATGCTCACAAGGAAGAAGATTCAAGTAAAGAATTTTACTATTCAACATCCTATCTATCCAGGAAAATATTTGGTGCATGCGTGTTTAGAAGGAGCAACTGCGGACGTTTATTACAGAGGGCGAGCTGATATTCAGACTGCCCGTGAATTTATAGATATTAAATTACCAGATTATTATTGTCATATTGTGGAGCCTGGTTCATCTACGATCCAATTGACTCCAATTGGGCGCCCATTTGCGCACTTAGGTGGCGAAATATTGGAGCGCGAGAATATTATTCGGGTCTACACTGATGCTCGGTATAATTCTAGGATTCCATTTTACTGGGAAATTAAAGGGAAGCGGAAGGACACTGATTTTAAAGTTGAGCCCGAAAAAGATGAAGTTGAAGTAAAACAATGGGGACCTTATACGTACATGAATAATAATTTCTTATAATAGACTAGAAGAGATAATGTTTACAATCTTTAAAAAAATTGTCGCATTTATTACATTTGCTGTTTTTCTTTATTTTATTTTATTATCATTGCAGCCTCTACGATTTTATATATGGTATCCCACAATCCAATCGGCATATCCAAATAATGGGAAAGAAATAAAAATAATGGTCCACGACTATATTCAGAAGAGGACTCCCGCGGATATCCAATTTTTTAAATTGACTGATGCTAACCCAATTAAAGCGTTCCGTGAAAAAATATCAGCAGAGCAATTCCAGAGATTATCAAAAATAATCACATCATCCAGAATACTTAGTAAAATAATGTTCTTTAAAAAACTTTATAATAGAGCTCGTCCAGTGCAAGTGGCTCCGGAGATAGTAGATGCATTATATTCGGAGACTGCAAATACACCTGCATATCCGTCAGGTCATGCATTTCAGGCTTATTATGCCGCAAAAATATTGTCCCAATGGGTGCCAGAAAGGAAAAAAGAATGGGAGGCGATTGCAGAACGATGTGCAAATATACGCATTATTGGGGGAATTCATTACCCAAGTGACCGGGATTTTGCCCGGATATTGGTGAATAAATTATAAAAATAATTCTAATATATAATATGAATGCTAGATTTTCAAAATCAGTGCAAAATAAAAATTTAGATTTTAGAGCGTTGCGTATTTTAAATGCCGTTTTTTATTCCTTATAAATCTTTGGTTTTTTATATTTTGATGACTTTTTACTATTTTTTTTATAAATTTCTTTATTATAAGCATAAATAAAGTAATTCTTATAATTATCTATTTTAATTTTTAATATTGAGCTAGTTAGGCTTTCTTTTAATTTAATAAATGTTGATGGTTTATCTAATTTTATATAATGTTTTACTTGATTAAACCATTGTTCTATTGCATTAAGACGTGGATGATAAGGAATTGTATATAACAAAAAATTACCACTATCTTTTATAATCTTTTTAGTTTCTTCTTTCTTATGTATTTGCCCATTATCTAAAATAAATAGTTTATTTTTTACATTTTTACATATTTCTATTAAAAAATCATTAAATCTAATACTATTTACTGCTCCTTGTTCATATAATTTATAGTCAATACATTTTTTATTATTTATTGCTACAACTAATGAATATTTCCTAAAAACTTCATTATCATCTGTTTTTATAATACATCTTTTACCTAATTCTTCTCTACAATAATTTATGCTTAATGATGTACTTATTGAAGTCTCATCTATAGAAATTATATCATCTAAATTATATTTTTTTATTTCTTTAAAAAACATTTTTAACTCTTCATTTTCATTTCTCGGTTCTCCTCTATATGTTTTTGGAAAATGTTTAAAAGTTGCTCTTTTCCTTGTTATATTATTATCTCTTATAATATCAGACAAATATTGTCTTGAAATATCAAGATTTTTAAATTTATCAATAGTTAATTTATGCAATTGTTCCATAGTTATAGTATTATCTTTTTTAAGTGTTTCTTTAATAAACTGAATATGTTCTTTTTTTATTTTATATGAACCTTCTTCTCTCTTTTTTCTTTCAAGTGTTTTATTTATTTCATATTTTTCAACCCATCTTTTAAGACTCCTTTCACTACATTCAAAAATTTTACATACTTTTGAATAATTATCAACTTTATGATAATATTTAACTGCTTTCATTTTTAAATCTGATGAAAATTGCTTACTCATTTATATATTATATTTATGAAAAAATTGATTTTTTTTAATATTAAATACTAAACAAATATATATTAAAAATGACTTCATCAAGTATTATTTTATCAAATATTTTATCATCTGAAAGTTGTGAATTAAAAACAACCATAGATAGTTTTATGGAAACAAAAATAAAGGAATTTCAGGAAATAATGAAATCAAAAGTAGATAGTATTATTACTGAAAAAATAGATAAATTCTATAATAAATCATTTGAAGACCACGAAAAAGAATTGTTTGATAGAAATGGACAAGATGCTATTAATCGATATAATAGAAAAATACAAAAAAAAATTAATGAACATCCAGCCTGTTTTATGATAGAACATTCGGAACCTAGTGGTAATGGTAATGGTGGAACACATAAATTTCAGGCATATATTTTCAAAAATCATATTATATGTATGAACTTACAGCCTGCAGTACAATATTCTAATTTTGATTGGGATGTTTATGGTGCTAATCATAATCTTTCGATAGATCATTTATTTGTGATTAAACATTTTCAATTAAAAGGAATAAGGAGTGATTTACCTACAAAAATATTAGAAGAGCATCCAGAATACTTTAAAAAAAATTGCAGTGATTTTGAACAGATTTGTCGCAAAGAATATTCTGAAATTGAAAAAACAAAATCACAATTAAAAGCTTTAATGGATGAACAGATAACTAAAAAGGATTATTATGCAAGTCTTGAAAAAAAAATTAAAGATATTGAAATTGAAAAAAAACAATTAGAAGAAGAGAGAATTAAATTAAAAGAAGAAAAAGAAAAAATGGTTTTTATTAAAGAAAAACTTATGCAGATGAAAGAAGAAGTAGAATTAGAAAAACAAAAAATAGAACAACAAAAAAATAAAACAGTTGATTTAGATAAATGTTTTGAAGAAATTATTTCATCTGAAAAATCTAAAAATAAGCAAAGTGCAAAGGTTGCTTTTGATTAAATATTTAATTAAAGAAAAATTAATATAGTAATAATAATGGATACTATACAAGATTATAAAATTTTATATTCTAATTTATTATTAAAATATGAAGAACTACAA
>Ga0315284_10000268_pt1 | contig 71032 bp, 111 predicted proteins | sample YL17G09_16_MG_FD_203696 | JGI IMG/M metagenome (GOLD analysis project Ga0315284, IMG submission 203696) | Sediment microbial communities from Yellowstone Lake, YNP, Wyoming, USA - YL17G09_16 | ecosystem: Environmental > Aquatic > Freshwater > Lake > Sediment | place: USA: Wyoming | collected...
TCCGCTTGCTTCATCTGCTTGACGTAGTTCGACATGGCTTACTTGCTCCTCGAGGAAGATCCGATCGCATATCCGAGCCCCACGAGGCCCGCGATCAGACCGATGGCGCCGACCGGGACGACCCACGGGCGGCGCGCGACCCACACGGCCATGGTGAGCGGCTTCACCGCCTTGCACAGCCCGATGCCTGCGGCCGGCGGCGGGACCGTGGGCGTACCGACAACGTTTCCGCCACCGCCGCCAACGGTGGAGCTCGGCGGCGATGGTGATCCGGCCTGCGCGTAGTGGAGATCCAAAACGAGCTTCGCGACCTGGCCAAGACATGGATCCATGACCACGTTCGTCACCGCGCCGACGACGTCGCCGGCGGTGCCGCCCAGTCCCGATCGATATTTCTTGGTGTAGCTCATCGGATGTTTCGGATGCTCACGTGCGCAGGTAGTGTCTCGAGACGATCACCAATCAAACAAGCCAGCCTCTCCGGGGTTTACTGACGATGTTCCTCCGCGCGTACCTTTAGAGCGCGCGGAGACCATTGGTGACCGACTCCAAACGCTACCGCCGCCGTCCTCCGCTGCCGACGCGCGCGATCGCGCGGGTGACCTGAGGATCGGCGTAGTCGGCCATCGACTGCGTCCCGATCCCCCAGAACATCGAGCGTGTCGCGCGACCCGGGGCCACACCACGCGGCGTGTTCCCGAGCCCGTTGAGCGTGAGCGTCATCGCGCGCAATTGCTCCGGCGTGGGGGCCGCACCGCTCTTCGGATTCCACGGCGGCGCAACCATGACCTTCGGTGGCGCGAGGACCGAGGTGGCCTGCAGCATGCCGCCGTAGGTCGGGCCGCCGGTGCCGGTGCTTGGCGAGCTCGAGCTCGACACCCCGAACCGCTGGTACAGGAGATAGCCCGCGCCGACCGCGCCGACGCCCAGGAGAATCTTGATCGCGGTCTTCATCGTGAGCTCCTACGTGATCCTGAACGTGATCCGGACATGGCGCGCTTGACGCGCTCGCCGACACCGGCCTTGTCCCATACGAGCCAGCCGATGAACGCGGCGGCGCCGAGCTTGAGCCAAAAGCCCGAGTCGGTGCACTTGCCCGCCTTGATGCACTCGATCTCTTCTTTTTCCTTCGCGACCTCGGCGCTCGAGCGGATCGCCGACATGATCACGAAGGCGACGACGCCCACGATCACGACGATCGGCCACATCCACACCGAGCCGACGCTCGCGTTCGAGCTCGCCTCCGTGGGGAGCTTGCCGGCTATCGCGATCTTCGCGAGCTCCACCGCGGCGTTCGGGTTCTGCTGGACGTTCGGATCGGGGAGCGTCGACGAATCGAACACCTCCGAAAGAAGCTGATGGAGTTGCAGCGCGAGCTCCGCTTCGTAGTCGAGCCGCTGGCGGCGTAGGCGAAGCGCCATCACCTCCGCCGGCGGAAGCGACGAGCCTGGCTTGCGTAGCATAGGCGTCGGGATCGACGCGCCGTTGCCGCTCGCGATCGTGTCGTTGAGCGTGCGGAACTTGAGCCACGACGCGAGCGACTTCCGCATGCGCGCGAGCTCGAGCTTGGACGCCTGCGCCTGCGACGACGTGATCGGCGCCGAGGCCGCGCGCGACGCGATCGCCGAGTCGCCCATCGAATAGTTGGCGCCCGAATACCGCATGGCTACTTCGATCTCCGACCGAGTAGCAGGAAGGCGGCAAGGCCGATTCCGCCAACGACGAGAATCGGCATGAGGCGAGAGGGACCCGATCCTGTTCCCTTCGACACGACAGTGCCATCCGGCGCTTTGTACTTCTCGGCGACGATATTGTAGAACTGCTTTTTGCTGACGACCGCGGCGAACACGAGGGCGCCGCCGATGGCGATGGCATCGAGCGCGGCCCTTGCCGCCTCTTCGTCCTTGAACGACGTGTGCTGTTCGTTCGTGCCGTTGGCACCGTACACCACAATACTGATGCCATCAGCGCCGCTATGAATCGCTGCCGATCGATATTGATCGAGCGTCCACGGTGCCGTATCGAGTCCGATCGACGAGTAGCTCATCAGCGCCTCCACGTGGTGATGGTCTTGCGGCGGAACGAGCTCGGGCGCCGCGCTGCGCGCCGGCGTGCGCCAGGCTTCGCGCTCCGCGAGTAGAGCACCGCCGCCGCGATGAGCCCGCCGACCACGAGGATCGGGACCGCGAGCGGGGCGAGCTTGCGGAGCGTCGCGTCGACGCTCGAGGACCACCCGTAGTAACGCTCCCGCACCATGCCGCGCGTGTCGAACAGGCCGACGTAGGCTTTCTTCGCCGACAACGTATCCGCCTCCGGCTTGAAGGCGGCGTTGGCGGCGTTCTGATCCTGGAACGGGGTCACGCGCGGGTTCGTCCCGTTCACATCGAGGACGACCAGCGCGTAGGGCGCGAACGAGCCGATCGATGCCATCGACTGGTTGGCGAGCTCGAGCGCTCGCGCGCCGTAGTCGAAGCTCGGATCCGCGACAGCGCCGATCGCCTGGAGCGCGTAGTCGTAGGACATCGCTACCGCCACACCGTCGTCGTGCGCCGACGCCAGAGCGACCGCCGCCGACGCTTCGCGGGCGACTTCTTCTTCGACTTCGTGGCGGTCGTCGTGATGAGGTACGCGACCGCGATCAGGGCGCCGGCGCCGATGATCGGCTTGGCCAGCGACTTCATCTTCGTCCACGTGCTCTGCCAGATCGTGCCGACGCCGAAGTACCTCGAGGCCCACTCACGCGGGCCGTCCGGGGTCGATTCCCAGAGCGCCACGTACGCGTTCGCGCTCGTGTTACTCGCCGCCGCCCGATCGAACGCGAGACTCCCGGTGTTCTGATCGGTGAACGTCGCGAGCACCTTCGCCCCCGCGCCGCCCAGCCCCATCGTGATCAGCACGTACGTGACGCCGCCGATGAGCGACCCCGCCGCGATCGAGCGCGCCGCACCCTCGTAGTCGAACGACGTCGTATCGGCGTCGCCGATAGCGACTAGCTGTGAGCGATTCGGATAGTAAGTCATGATCGTGTTCTCGGGCGTGAGGTCGCGATCGACTACATGTTGACGATTTTGTACCCGGGGAAGCCGACGTACAGCGTGCCGCCCGTCGTCGGCACCTGGGGAGCTCCGAAGAAGATCCGCTCGTACGTCGGGATGAACTGGATCGTGGTGTTCGGCGCGAACAACGTCGGCACCGGGAGGGGCGAGAGGAGATCGGGGCGCGAGAAGATCGGACCGACCGGGAGGTTCTGGAATGCCCGCTGCGAGCCCGAGTCGTTCACCTCGTAGGAGAGATCGATCCCGTCCTGCTGCGCGCCGCGCTGCTGCGTGGGGAGCGGCCACGACGATACCGGAGACCACTGCCCCTTGTTCGTCGCGTTGTCCGGCGCGCTGGGCTTCCAGATCGCGAAGGGGTAGTGCGTGGCGATGAACGGGCCGTCTTGCGACACGAGGAACGGGAGCGCCGCGGCGCGCACGCCGTTCTGCGCGATCGTGAACGTCTGGACCTGGCCCAGCGTGTAGAAGATCCGGCGACCCTGGATGGAGTCGATCTCCTGCGAGATCGAGCGCGGCTGATTCTCGCACGCGTGAAGGAGCTCGTCGTACTTCGCGAGCACCGTCTGCAACTGCGCATCGGTCTGGCGCTGGCGGGCGGCGGCGTTGTTGAGCGCTTTAAGGATCTGATCGTTCGTGAGTGCGGCCATGGTGTTCTCCCTGAGGGTCAGCGCTTGCGCGCCCACCACGAGCTCGAGACTCGAGATCGTGGGTATTGGACTTCGAGCCTCGAGAAGACCCGCCGCAACGCGACAGGCAATCTCGAAGCGCGATGCCTACTGGACGTCGCGGGTCTGGAGGCCGTCGATCATGAACATGATGACCATCTGATCATCAGGGGTCGCGTTGTTGATGATGTCGAGAACAGCCGTCGTGCCCACCGGAAAGAACTCGGCGTTCACGTTGATGTTCTGGCGCACCGGGATGATGATCGGACGCGCGAGCTTCAGGATGCTCTGCTGCGATGGGTAACCGTTGTTGAGAACGGAGTCCGTCGAATCCGAGCCGTAGATGCCGCCGCCAGCTGGAAAATACCAGCACGGCGCCACGAACTGCGGCTTGTCGCCGAGCGTGAGCGTGAAGTACAGCTGCGAGACCGTCTGCAGGTACAGGTTGCGGTGGTTCGTACCATCAAAATACAGCCACGCGCGGAGCGCGAGGATGACATATGTCTGGTCCGATGCGAGTTGGCCCGGAACCTGGAGGTTCGTCAGGGCCAGATTGCCGACGTTGGCATTGCCGAACAGCCGGGTGCTCGACGGAAGTGGCGCCGCTGGCGCGCCGGTCGAGCGAATGAGTGTATCCCAAACCGGTTGATGACGACGTTCGCGAACTCCATGAACTCTGGGCATCTGTCTCTCTCTTTTTGTGCTCTCGATACGAGAGCGCCGTACGTTTGATTTGCACCGGGGAATCCGGGGCCAGCGGGTGCCTCCCGCTGTCGTGTGCAATCAGTGCGTAGGTGAGTGCGGAGAGAAGTGCGTCGAGTAGTGGATATCTAGGAATGGACTTACGATGTCAATCGACATCGGCCCGAGCGATGGCTAGAAGCCGCCGCCGAAGATGCCGCCGTACAGGACGCCGGCGTTGTCGTAGCCCGAGCCTGCGCGCGCGACTTCCTTCGTGAAGGAGCGCTGCGGGATCGCCTTGAGAAGCGACATCGAGCCGACCCGCTTCATCATCGAGGACTGGGCGACGCCGCCCAGGTACTTGCGCGAGAGCGCGTCGTCGCCGAGCTCTTCTTCGAGCCCGAGCTCTTCCTCGAGCCCGAGATCTTCTTCGAGCCCGAGCTCCTCTTCGACGCCGACGGACACGTAGTCGCGCAGCGTGATGTCGTCATCGATCGGCGTCGCGCCGACGGACACGTAGTCCGAGAGCCCGTCGTCGTAGATGCCGTTCAGCGTGACGTAGTCACCGAGGCCGACCATCTTCGCCTGGTTCGGCGCAAACGCCATGAGGACTTGATCGACCAGGTTGATGCCCGCGCCGATCATGACCGCGCTGTGGAAGCGTTGGAGCGGCTTGATCTTCTTCGTCGCGAAGTAACCGGCGACTGCCACGATGCCGGCCATCGCCATGCCCTGGTACTGCGCGTCGAGTTGATTGAACCCGGGGATGTTCGAGGTCGCGAGCTTGCTCGAGGCGAGTCGCGCGCCGTAGAGCGAGAGCGCCACGGGCACGATCTGCTTGGCCATGTCGATCACGCCGCCCAGCATGCCGCCCGGGTTGGACCGCATACGGTAGCGCTGCATGTACGCGCGCGCACGGCTCGACTTACGACGACCGCGGATCGCACGACGCGCGGCGCGCATCGAGCGGAACCCGACCGACCGACGACGCCGGCGATGGGTGCGGCGCGTGGTGGTCTTGCGGCTCTTGCGGCGGGTCTTGCGATGGCCCTTCTTCGCATGCGACTTGCGAGCCTTGCGGCGCTTGTGCGGCGTCGTCGGCTTGCGATGACGACGGCGAGCCGCCTTCTTCGCGGCGGACGAGCGACGCGCCTTGTTGGCCTTGCGGGTCGCCGCCGCCTTGCGAGCAGCGGTTCGGCGAAGGCGAGCGACGGTCTTGTCCGAGCGCCACCGGCGCGTGGACGCACCCTTGACACGCTTCGACATGATCTTCGGCCCCCACGGGTTCTTCCGTGCGCGCCGACGACTCTTGGTGCGCTTGGCCTTGCGCGCGTGCGACTTGGCTGCAGCGCCGTACAAACGTTTCTTGCCCATCTTCTTCTTCCTCGGGGTTGTGTGTTTCTTCGCGGCGCTGGCCGCTCTGAACTTCGTGGTGCCTACGCGGGGAGCCGCGTTGGTTGTGGTGCGGCGGGCGCGAGCCTTCGAGCTCGAGGTCTTCTTGCCGATCGAGCCCCAGCGTTTCTTCGGAGCAGCGGGCGTGAAGCGTCCCATCGTCGATCGCGCACGGCTCGCGCGGCGCTTCGGGCCGCGGGGTGCTGGATTGACGTACTGGATGCCCATCGTGATCTCTCCTGAAAATGCGCGCAGGACTACGTGTCCTGCATCAAGCCGCTACCGGAGAGATCGCGGGCGAATGCAAGGTGGATCCCACCATGGCACTTCCGCCCTGTCAACTCCTGTCGAACGGATCTCATCACTTGCAGCACCGGACGCTTGATCAGCGCTTCGTCGTGGTGCGGGGGATGGCGAGCTCGGGCGCGGCGTCCTGTACGATCCGCTGGAGGTGCTCGATGTGGTGGACGGCGGACGGCTCGTCGAAGTTGATGATCTCGGGCGCGGCCTCGACCTCCTTCGCGAAGGCGTCGAGTTCCTCGGCGAGCTCCTCGGCGTCGGCGTAGCAGCGCGCGGAGCGTTGCTCGATCTCGGCAAGCCGGCGCTCGCTCTCGGGACGCAGGCGAGGGCGCTCGAGGTTCGGCTGCGCCTTCGTGATGATGTCGCGTCGCTTCGTGTGCGTGCTCATGACGAGCCTCCGGGGGGTGGGGTCTTCGATGCCGCGCGCACCACGTTGACGGCGCTGGTCGTGACCTCGCTGAACTTGTCCATCCAGGTCTCGGCCTTCGTGATGTAGCGCTCTTGCAGCTTCGTGTTCTCCTCGACGGCGGCCAGCTTCTCCTTGTCGCACTGCTCGCGGAGCGTCTTGTTGTCGCGGTAGAGCACGCGGCACACGAGCCCGAGGACGACGCAGCCGACGCCCAGCGGACCGTAGACGATCAGGATGTTGGTGAGGGTGAGCTCCATCGTTTGCGTGTCCGCCATGCGACCTACCTCTTCTTCGGTGCGTCTGGGCCCGTCGGATATTCGACGACCGCCGCCATCTTGGCGAGCTTGAGCTCGTGCGGCGTGAAGCACGTCGGACACAGCGGACCGGCGTACGTCTCCTCGCGGGCGAAGTAGTTCTCGATCGCTTCCCCGCACGCGGTGTCGAAGCCGCCGATCGCTTTCTTGTGCCACAGCCCCTTGGGTGCAAGCCTTACTTGCACGTCAAGATTCTCCCGATCGTACTGCTTGATCGTACATGCGTCCCCGCCCGCCTCGTGCGGCGTTTCGATGCGAACCTCGTCGCGATCGCGATCGAACAGGCGTCGAACAGCTTCTCCATGATCGAAGATCATCATCAGTGCACGATTCCTCGGCGTTCGACGCCTAGCTTGCCGCCCCAGATCACCGCGATCAATGTCCGCTTGCTCTGGATCACGAGGAGCGCCTTGCCGGACGCGATCGCGTAGAGCTCCGGGTAGCCGCCGGCGGTGGTCGCGCGCGCGTCGATCTCGACCCCGTCGTGATCGGTGTAGCGGAACCCGAGCGACTCGCCCAGGAGCGCGATCTCGGCGTTCCGAATCCACGCCGGGAGGCGCACGACGGGCCCGACGGCTCCACGATCCGCGCGGTACACCTTCACGCCGCTCGAGTGGTCGTGGACGTAGTCGATCTCGCCCTCGTCCTCGCCCGTCGACGGGTTGAGCTTGTCCGAGCGGTAGAGCACATCGACGGCGTCGCCCACGCACGTGATCTCGTGTGGGAGGACGAGCTTCATCTCACCCACCCCGTGGGGCTCGTGCGAGTGGAACTCGATGTACTTCTTGATCGCTGCCTTCATGGTGGCTACCGCCGCGATCCCGATTTTCCGGGCTTGCCGAAGAGCTCGTAGGCGATGTAGACCGCGCCGCCGATCGCCGCGATCTTCACGACCGTCTCGACGAGAGAGATGATTTTCTCGGGAACCTTCGCGATCTCCTTCGCGGCATCCAAGATCGCTCCCGCGATCGCCTTGATCTCGTCGCCTAGGTCGACCATCACGGACGCGATGTCGGTGATGAGCCTGATCGGCCACGACTCGCACTCGATAAAGATCGCCGCACCCGTGACGTAGGCGACCTGGTAGATTGCGTTGATCGCCGATTCCTTGAAGTCGGGCGCCTCGACGAGCGCGTTCGGCTTCGCGGTCTGCGCGGTGTTGATGTACCGCTGGAGATCGAGTTGTGCGTCGCCGATCCGGTCAGCGAGCTTCACCACCGTGTCGCCGTTCGTGCCGTTGAGCACCGACGTGATCGCTTTGCGAGCACCCGCCAGATCGTTGAAGATCCGTTTGGAGATCGCGAGGAGCTCCTGCGGCGTGTAGTAGCCCGTCGGGTGCCAGTTCGCCTTGAGCTCGGCGACCTTGCGAAGCATCGGCTTTACCTTGTCGATGCTCTGCGCGAGGCAATCACTATCGCTGTCTGCAAGTCGCTGGTAACTCATCGCCGACCTTTCCGTTTCGTTCCGTATTTCCACACGACGAACGCGATGCCCGCGCCGATCGCGATCGTCGAGAGTGGGATGCCGGCGATCCCGTCGTCGCCCATCGCCGCGCCCGGGGCGCGTGCGATCTTACCGATCGGGTTCGTGCCCGAGCCGATCTTGCGCACGTTGCCGGGGAGCGGCCAAGCGGCTTGATCGACCGTTGCGCCAAGTTGGCGCGGTACGAGGTGCGTCGGCTTCTCGACGTTGAGCGTCGGCTGCGACGAGCTCGACTCGTAGTAGTCGAACGCCCCAAGGGACTGATTCCAGACCGAGAATCTATCGCCAGATCCTGCCATGGCGCGCTACTTCACCCGCGCGCGATACCCGCGGCCCCGGAGCTTCGCGGCGTACTTCTTCGCGGCGCCCTTCGTGCCGAACGACATCGACGGAGCGAGCCGACCGCGACCTCGAGCGGAGCTCACGTGGTAGCGCGCACGCGTCGGGTTGCGGCGCTTCTTCTTGAGGTGCTTCCAGAGGAGGAAGCCGCCGACGAGCGCGGCGGCGCCCATCGCGAGCTTCTTCTCGTTGTCCGAGAGCGTGTCGAAGATTCCGATACCCTCGCGCCCGCCACGCACGCCCGAGTTCGGATCGAGCGGCTCGGGGCCCTGCGGGCGAACGAGCGGCCAGTCGCCCACGCTGACGTAGTCGGCCATCGAGGGGTTGTGGAGGTTCGTCTGGCGAAACGCCGGGTACCCGAGGAAGTTCGGATCGAGCCCGCTCTCGACGAGATCGCCGCCGCCCAGCCCGCGAGATTCCGCGGCGAGCGACGTGTTCGGGACGCCGCCGGCGCCGCCGTGCCACGCGTGCGGGTAGCGGCGTTGCGCACCGAAGATGAAGTAGGGAGACGACATCTAGCGACGTCCTTTCTTCTTGCCGAGCTTCATGAGCAGCAAGACGCCGACGACGCCCGCGGCGACCGGCAACAGCTTCTCGAGCGATCCGCCCGCCCCCATGGTCTGGATGATCTTGGAGTCGGGCGGGTTGATGACGCCCGATCCCGAGGCGATCGACGGCGGCGACTTCGGGACCGGATCGGTGACGAAGTTCGCGCCCTGGCGCTGCATCTCCGTCGTGAGATCGTCGAACAGGCGGCTCGAGTTGGCCGCGATCTCGTCGACGGTGCCGTTCGGGACGCCCGGATCGGCGAAACGCTTCATCGCCGCGACGGTCTGCGGGCCGATGCGTCCGTCGACATCGATCAGCGCGAGCCCCTGCTTGGCGCGCAACGCGTTGAGCACCCGCTGGATCATGTTGAACCGATCCAGCATCTCCGCGGTGGCGGGCTTCGCGACGCCAGCGATCGGCGTACACCCCATGTAGGGGTGCGCGACGGTGCAGTACGCGCCGACCTCGGCGAGCGCTCCGAGCGCGCCCATGTGGTGATAGGCCGTGTGCCCGAGGCCGGCGACCTGGTCGGTGCGGAAGCGCGTGGTCCCGAGCGCGCCCAGCCCGTTCGTCGGCTTGTACGCAGCGAGCACCGCCGCCTGATCGGCGCGCGATTCGCGATTCCACGACTGCCACGCGCGCCCGTCGACGACGTCGCCGTAGAGCTGCGCCCACGACTTATCGTACCAACGCGGTCCGGCGTAGATCTCGAGCGCGCGTTGCGTGTTCGTCCCGAAGCCGCCGTCGATCTCGAGCCGCGCGCCGCGCTGCACGAGGAGGCGTTGTAGCCCTTCGACGAGTTGGAGCACGCCCTGCGCGTACGGATCCGTCGTCGTCGGGAGCATGTTCATGTACGGGATCGACATCACCGCGTTGAACTGCCCGATCCCCGCCATGAGAAGGAGGTCGCGCAGGTCGAGGTTGCCGCCCTTGTTCGTGATCGTCTTCATCGTTTCTTCTTTCGAGCGGCCAGCACGACGAGGAGTAACGCCGCCCCGCCAGCGAGGTACAGCGGGAGGTTCGACGACTCGCCATCGCCACCACCACCACCACCACCGGGAGGCGTCGCGGGAGTCGGGCTACAGAGCCCGCTCGCGATGTTCGCGCCCGCCGCGATCGCGACGGTCTGCGGAGTCGGCGCCGTGCCCGCGACCTGGGCGGCGGGCGCCGCGGCGGCGTTCACGATGGTACAGGCGAGATCGGCGACGGCGCCCACGACCGCCTCGACGGCGGCGATGATGGTCGCCGAAATGCTCGCGATGAAATCCCAGAACTTGATCCATCGGCTCTTCTCGGCGACCTGGATCTTCCGATAGACGAAAAGGAGTGGACCGCCGGCGCGAAGCCGCGTCTCGTTCGTCGTCTGATCGAGTCGCAACACCGCGCCGCCTTGCGATCGGGAGAGCGCTGCGTTACCGCCGGTGATCGGGGACGCTTGCAGAAACAGCCCGAAGTCCTCGCCGGTCACCGGATGCTTCACCCGGTACAGCGGATACGAGTCGTAGATCGTGTAGCCGAAAAACTTCGCCGGCACCCACCCACCGGACAGGAGGCCGCTGGGCCAGATCGCGCGATTGCCCGGAAGGTTGAACGATCCGTTGCACAACGCGAGCGCACGGTACTTTTTCACCCGGTTGTTGCTGTCGATCTCCGCTTGCGTCGGAGCTCCTTCTTCGTTCAGCGCGACGAGGAGCGGCGGGACCTGGATGCCGAGATCGGACGCCGCGATCCACTCCGGGCGATCGAGACATCCCATGAATCCATAGGTCCCATTCATCAACTGAAGTTGGAAGGACCGCACGATCTCGCGTCCGATTTTCGCTTGCCACTCGCTCGAGACCCCGAACGTCGGCGTCGTGTCGCCCCCGCGGTGATCGCGGATGGTCACGCCAAACACGGCGCGCGTCGCGTCGACGGGCACCTGCCACGGGCCGATCGACATCATCTGTACCGCCGGCGCCGTCGTGCCGCTGCCGGGCTTCGCCGAGGGTGCGTGTACGCGCGTCGTCCCGCCGTAGCACACGCCATCCGGACCGGGCATCGGGGCTTCGCCGGCGCGCGTACGTTCCCAGTGTGCGGGCGAGCTCGAGGTCGCCGCGCGCCACGTCATCGTGCCCGTGCACGCCGGCACGTCGTCGATCCCGAGGGCGAACATGCCCAGCTGCGTGCGGCGCTTGATCTTCCGCTTGCCCGTACCCGTGTCGACGAGCTCCTTCACGATCCCGCGGCTCATGACGTGGGCGATCCCGAGTTCCACGGCGGCGGACGCCGGCACGCCGTGCTTCACCGCGTCGGCCGCGAACGTCTTCGCCTTGCCCCAGATCGCCGGATCGATCTTGCCCATCGCCGTCTTGAGAAACGCGGCTCGGCGCGGGCCGGCCGGCTGCGTCTTCGCGCCGGCCATCAGGATCTGCGCCGCGTTGGCGCCATAGGCGTCAAAGAGCCCCTCGAGACCGAGGCCCTCGATGCCACCCATGGGAACAAGATCGTAGGACACGGCGAGTTCCTTACCGGCGCTTCTTGCCGAAGAGAAGGAACGCGCCCGCGATGACCGCCGCGCCGATCGCGATCGGCTTGAGGTTCGATCTCGGCTTCGACGATCCCGGATTCAAGATCTCCTGCGCCTTCGCCGGCGGGACCTCTTCGATGTCGTCGCCGGTCGGCATCAACGTGTACGCGCGCGCGCCCAGCGTGTCGCCCGAGAGCGACGAGCCACGCAGTGCATGACCCGCGAGCGACGATCCAGCGAGCGTGCAACCGCCCAGCGATCCCATGCCCGAGAGCCCGGCGTCGTTGCGCCCGAGCAACTTGCGGCCCGGCTTCGCGAGGTAGTCGGGCACGAGCTCGCTGATGGTCCCGCGCGGGAGCCATTGCGTCGTGAACGTCCCGCGCTCCGGCGGTTCGGCCATGACGTATTCGGGGATGACGAACCCCGGGTTCCAGGGATGAGGAAGTTGGTAGAAGCTCATGGTGTTTTTCTCCTGGTACCGAGGACTACGCGACCGGCCAGATCTTGACGGCCTTCACGCGACGAAGCATTTCGCCGCACGACTCGGCGGCGACGGGGTCGAGCACGATCCATTGCATGGAGCGCGGCTCGCGCACTTGCAGGTAGACGTGTTGGTACTGGCGCTTCCCCGCGTAGAACTGATCCTTGAACGCGACGGTGACGATGCGCGCCTCGCGGCCGATCGACAGGAACAGCCCGAGGAGGAGAGCGGTCATGTCGTCACAGTCGAGGGACGGCTTCCACCCATACTTCGGGGATTCGTATTGCGATCGCAACGTACCGATGTTCCGCTTGAGCTTCGCGAGCATCACGCTCGAGCGCTGAACGACCTCGCGCGGCGAGCGGACGAGCTCGATGGTGCGCGGATCGTTGCAGTAGCGCACGTTCGCGCAGACCCAGTAGTAGAGGGCCAGGATCTCCGAGAGGTAGTCCTTCGGGCCGAGCTGTCCCACGACGTCTTCCGCAAGGAGACGAAGCGGGTAGTACGTCTGCGACTCGAGCGCGACGCGCTTGATGTGCTCGACCGTGTGAGGAGCCCCAGCGAAGGGCTCCATCACAAGACGACCTAGGGAAGAAGGCAAACCGGCATGTTCCTACCGGAGAGGAAGGGACGTGCCGCTGATTCTACCCGCGGATCTCGGGGACTTGCAACCGAAGGCGGTCCCCGGTCACTTCATGACCATCGTACCGCCGCGACTCGTCGGCGATAGCGGACGCGCGGCCGCGTTGTTCTCGGTCCGCTTGGGTGCTATCGGGCCGATGTCCATCATCGTCATGACCGCGTGGATCGCGCGCGCACGCGCCTCGGGGTCGAGTGGCTCGAGGATGTCGCAGATCACGCTCGCCGCGGATGAGATGTTCGTCGGCTTCGCGGGTGTCGGCTTCGCGGGTGTCGGCATGCGTCGACGATATCAGTATTCCGTCGAGCACAGGAGGCCGCGCCCGTGCTCACACGCCCACAGCCTCGCGCTCTTGCGCACCGTCGCGCTCTCGGCCTGTACGCCCGGGGCGAACTTCTCGATGTCGACACGCTCCTCGAGGCGCACCGAGATGCCTTGCTCGGGCGGGATCTGGCGCCAGTCGGTGAGCGATCGCATCTCGCCCTCGAACGTGGTCCCGGTGACCATGGCGATCACGGCCGGGACATCCTCGAGCTCGGTCGCGATGACGGTGTCGGTCCCATCGGTGAAAACATATAGTGGTTGGTTCGGCATGGAGGCACGATATTCGGGAACGTGTGCCCGGCCAAGCGCTTGTGATAGCGTCGCCGGCGTCACCCCCAGAAACCTCAACAGCGAGAGATCATGTCATTCACCGGCACCCCCATCGTTACGCGCGTCTCCAACAACCTGTTCCGCATCACCGGCCTGGAGATCGACGCGAGCAAAGCCGGCACGATCAAGTTCGCTGACGCGCTCGTCCCCGGTGGGGTGTCGCTCGTGGCGCCGAACTGGAAGGACTACACGCTCGACGACGGCGCCGTCGTCCACCTGCAGGACGTCGTCAAGGTCTCGGTGACCGCCGCGCAGAGCGATCCCGCCGCCGCGGCGTTGCCGTTCTCGATCGTGAAGACCGGCACGACGCACGCCGACTTCGCGATCACGATCACCAACGACAGCACCGACGTCGTCGGCACGCAGCCGCAATCGTATGACTGCTACTGGGATGCCGTCGGCAACCAGACCGGCGATCAGCGCGGCATCCAACTCTCGACGCAATGGAACGCGTTCCTCGCGTCCCTCCTGATCACCTATCCGAGCGGCCCGCCGACGCCGACGCCGCCGGGCATCAAGTCGAACATGAGCAGCCTCGTCATCAACCATCAGACGATCGAGGGCAACACGTTCAACCAGATCATCGCGCTCCTCAACTGCACATGCGATCCGACCCATACGGTCTGCTCGGACGCCCCGAACAACGCCGCGATCACCGCGCTCAACACGGACCTCCTCCTCTGGGCCAAGGATCTGCAAGGTCACTGCTTGTTCCAGCAATTCGGCGAGGTCGCCGATCCCGCGGTGCAGACGCAAGCGGGCGTGCTCTACAATGACTGGGCCGTGTACATCGCGGGCGGCGATCCGGGTGGCGTGAACGTCCCGAACGCGATCATCCACGCGACCGCCACGGTCGCGTTCTGCGCAATGATCCAGACCCGCCTCAACAACGGCGAGTGGCTGGGATGGCTCCTCCCGGACGTCATCGATCACATGCTTCGCGAGGCGCAGTACTTCCTCGCCGCGCTCAACGGAACGACGTGGACCCCGCAGCAGATCCGCCAGATCTGGTTCGAGTTCCAGGCGGACCACGCGGGCTTCGTCGCGCACTTCATCGATCCCACGGAGCCCGCGTCCATCGCGCAGGCCACCGCCTTCCAGAAGGCGTTCTCGAGCTACCAGGTGATGCCGGCGCCGTCGGGCCCGCTCGAGATCTACGTCGAGTGGGGCGGGCACTGATCATCTCGAGCTCCTACTGCACCGCCATCTCGATCGTACCTTCGAGATGCACCCAGATCCGGGGAGCGAGGCGAGGCGATCGTGATGCTGCGAGTACGAGTTCGTCGATCGAACTGCCGTACGTCTCCAGGTTGACGTTGACGTGCTGCCGATTCGGCACCGTCCACACGGTCGGTTGCTCCATCTGATAGAGCATCCGGCGCGCGGGGCTCGCGAGCGTCGCGACGTCCATCGTGCTCATCACGCGATCGCCCAGGATGAACGTGCACATCGCGCGATGCGCCCACGCGCGAAAGGCGCGCAGGAGCTCGACATCCGCCATCGAGAGCCCGGCGACGAGTAGCGTCATGGCCTCAGACGTGCGCCCCTCGATGAGCGCGTCCTGGATGACCGCCGTCGCCTCGCCCAGCGCGGGCTCGTACAGATCGCTTCGCACGTACATGTTCGTGAGCGCCGCCTCGCCCTGGTAGGTGAGCATGCCGGGGACCTGCAGGTTGGTGAACAGGAGGTTCCCGACGTTCGCGTTCCCGAAGAGGCGCAGCGATCGCGTCTGGCTGAGCTCCTCGAGCGAGCACGAATCCCAGACGTTGATGTACTTCCTCACTTCGCCTCGTCGACGGATCCCGTCATCAGGAAGCGGTGGACCTGACGCACGAACTGGCGACCCTTGATCGACGTGAGCGGGGAGCCCGGCTCGAGCTTCGCCTGCGAGAAGAACCGATCGACGCCGACTGATCCGAGGTACGCGATCACGTCGTGCGGGATCAACGCCTGCGCGGTGCGCGCAAACTGCTCGGCGGTCGTGTTGCCCGAGCGGATCGCGTTGTTGATGAAGTTGACGGCCATCTCCATCTCGTCGGGCGTCGGCGCGCGCCCCGCTGGGATATGTGACTCGATCGGCGCGTCGTCGGCGACGCCCTCGGCCATGACATCGGGCGCCGGCGAGCTCGGATCCGCGGCGACGCCGGGCTCGGCGGTCTCGATCGGGTTCGGGGTGGGCACGTTCGGATCGCCCTGCGTGCGCTGCTTGCGCTTTTTCTCGCGCGCCTGCGCGAGCCCGCGCTGCGCGCCCAGTTGGTGCTGGTTCACGAGCATCACCGTGTGGGGCGCGTGCGGCGGGCGGATGTAGATCTGTCCGTCCGGACCGCGGAACGGCACGCCGATCGGAGGTTCGTTCATCGGCTGCTGTGGTTGCTGCCCGCCATCCGGCCCGCCGGTGAACTTGTTGATGAGCTTGCCCACGGCCTCCGTGTTGCCCACCGCGGCGATCGCCTTCTCCCACCACTTCTCGTCGCCCTCGGTACCTCCGCCGCCTAGGCCCTGGAGGGCCTCCTGCACCTTGATGAGCTCGTCGGCCTTCTCGGTGATCGTCTGATCCTTGCGCGCCTCGAGCGCGGCAATCTTCGTCGCGGCGGCGGTGAGTTCGCGGCCCATCCGCTCCTTCTCGGCCTGAAGCGCCTCGACACGTGCGGCGGCGACGGTGTCCGACGATTTCGTCTCGATCCCGGAGATCCGCTCGGCCTGCTTGAGATCGCGATCGTGGCGATCCTCGAGGCGCTTGATCTCCTTCTCGTGGCGATCTTCGATCCGCTTGATCTGCTCCTCGTGCGCGTGGTTCGCGCGACGGAGATCGGCGTCGGCGTCATCGCGCAGCTTCGCGATCCGCGCCTCGTACGTGACGCGCAACGTCTCGACCTGCGACGACTCGCGATCGAGCATGTGACCCATCAGCTTGTCGCGGAACTCGTCGCGCTCGGGCGGCTTGTTCGCGGCGGCGACGAGTTGCGTCTGCATCCCGGCGATCGTCCGGCGCTGCTCGGCGAGCTCCGCCAAGAGGGGCGCCTGGATCTCGCGCAGGGTCTCGTGGTCGAGCCCGCGATGCCCGCCGCTCTCCGCGAGGCGCTCGGCGCGGAGCTCGGAGCGCTCGGTCTGCTTGGCCATGAACTCCATGGCCTTCGTGACGGTCGACGCGTCTTCGCGCAGCGGGGCCGCGCTGACGCCGCCCATCGTCTCGAGCCCGTCGTCGCCGAACCCGGGGACCGTGCGCCCGTGCATCTTCGGCGGACCGGCCAGCTTCACCTGGCGCCCGCGCAGGTACCCGCCGCCCTTCGCGGGGTTCAGGACCTTCAGCATGAACGTGCCGCCGCCCCACCGCGTGCGGATGTAATCCTCGTCGATGTAGTCCTCGACGGTCTCGAGCGAGCCGCCGATGAGCTCGTCGTTCTTGCCCTTCATCGGGAAGAGCCTGGTGATGTTCACCTTGACGGCGCCCTGGCCACCGAACGAGCGGATCCAGTCCGCCATGTTCTGCGATTCCTCGGCGTCGAGCCCGCGCTCGGCCTCGCGCTGGGGCGGCTGCGGAAAGCGCTTCTCGGGCTTCGGCTTCGCCGGCGCGCGCGCCTCGATCGGTGCGCTGGGCGGCGGGGGCGGCGGCGGGGCGTTGTCGAGCTCCTGGCCTTCGTCCTCGAAAGCGATCTCGTTCGACATGGTTACGCGTCCTCCTGGTCGTCGAGCTCGTCCTCGTCAAGATCGTCCTCGGGTTCGTCGTCGTCGATCTCGTCGCCGTCGGCCGCGCCGTCGGCGGGCGCCTCGAGCTCGTCCAGCGGGATCGTGATCTCCGCGATGATCTGCGAGACGGTCGCGACGCCCGCACGGTACGCGGTGATGAGCTTGGCGAACTTCTTCTTGCTGACCTCATCAAGCCCCTTGATCTTCTCGACCTCGGCGGCGAGGAGGAGGCCCGCCTCGTAGACGCCCGTGAATTGCTGGGCGGTCTCCGGGTGGAGGACGTCCTCGTCCTGGTTGATGAGCTCGTCGATGGCGTCGCCCTGGTCGGCGATCGACTCCTCCTGACGGGCGAGCTCGTCGATGGCGCCGGCGAGGAGCGGAAAGATGGTGTCGAGGAGCGTCGCCCGCAGATCGAGGGAGCTCGGGGTGGCGGCGGTGACTTGCTCGAGCGCGAGCGCGAGATCAGATCGGAGATCTTGAAGCATGGGTGTTCTCGAGGAGGGTGGAGGGTTTGGCGATGAGGGCGCGATCGGCGCGATCGCTGAGCGCGAGAGATTCGCGCGAGCTCGAGCGCGAGCTCCTGGCGAGACGGGAGCGAGCTCCTACCGGCGGATCGAGAGGCGACCGGGATCGTGCTCGGGGTGGAGCTTGAGGTACTTCTTCGTCCGCTTGTCGCGGACGCGCAGTTCGCGCGCGGTCATCGGATCCCACCGGTTGCACTCGTAGACGCAATCCTCGGTGAGATGGGTCTCGGTGCCCGGCTGGGCGGTACACGAGCGGCTGATCTGCCGAGGCACGCGCAGCGGCTGCCCGGTGACCAGGTCCTTGAGCCCCGTCTCCGGATCCCACGTCTCTTTGGGGTTCCCGGATGCCATGTACGTCTCGATTTGCCAGTAGTGGCGACACGGCCCGCGGAGGCACACGAAGTTCTCCGGGGTCGCGGCGTCGACGGGTGGCGGCATGCCCACGGGGCCCGGAGCGAAACCTCCGTCGGGCGCGATCGGCGGAAGGCCGCCCAGGTCGACGTCCTTGTACTGCTCGATCGGGGTCTTTGACTTCGACGTAGGCGACTCGGGCACGCAAACCTCCGGAGGGATCTGCACCCTACGGGAATTTGTAGGTGATCGACAAGGGATCCGGAGCCTATCGGTAGTGCTTCCAACGCCCCAAAACCACTAGATGGCCTTCCCGGGGAGCTCCGAGCGCCGGGTCACCTCGAGCTCGGGCGCGTTCCCGTGACGAACGAAGCGCCGATCGGCGAGCATTTCCCCGGTGGGAGTCGCGACGATTGCTTTATCACTCCACCGGATCGGCCCGAAAGAGACATGCGAATTGTCCCGCGCCCCGTAAATTTGCCCGTCTAAGGTTGCCTACCTTCGCGTGTCCAAACCGCCAGATCCCGGGTCATAACGCCCCGATAAAGATTCCAGCGAAAATAGTTGCAATCGGACCGGGGAAGCCTGAATATCACTTTGTACCGAGCAATCGGTGCCCGGTCTGATACCCGGTAACCTCGCGACAGGAGACATGATTCTATGGACAAAGCCACCGAAGAACTCGCCGAGCGCATCACAGCCGGCGAGCCCGATATCCAGGGCGCCATCGATCGTTCGGTCGCGCGCGACGAGGTTGTTACCCTTGCCTGGTCGCAGCAGCGCGAGGACGCACTCCTCGCGGTTCAGGAGGACGGCGCCGACACCGATCGCGTACTCGAAGCGTGGGGTACGACCGAGGACGGCGACACGTGGCGCGTGCACCTCCAGCGTGGCGTTCGTGAAGGCCGCGGCGAGTGACCGACTATCCGACCCTACGCCCGGGATATTGGGCGCGTATCGACACGATCGATGAGGGGGATACCCTTTCGTGGTCGGATATCGAGACTCAAGATCCCGGCACCCGCCCCGGTACGTGGATCGGCCTTGCCGCGATCCCCTACACTATGGGGGGCGACTACTCCGGAAACCTCGTAGAGCGCTCGAATTTCCTCTCGATCCAGGACACGCTAGCCGTGTGGATGGCCGGGCCGGCGATCAACTCGTGGTGTTGCAGCGAGGACGAATGCCCGCATAAGGGCCTGATTTACGCTGTCGACCATGGCGACTATGGCGGATTCGCGCTGTTTGTTCGCGTCGACGGCGCGGATCTTCCGGACGACATCCTCGATGTCGTGCGGCGCCTCGACGGGGACCCGCTCCATGATGACTCGCACTATAGCGAGCTTGAGTCTGACACCGCGTCAAGCGCTTGGATCGAGGACGGTCGGAAGGACTTTCGACGTCAGATCGCGCGCAACTTGAGCATTGAATACGACGGGTCCGATATGACGCGTCCGCTCGTCGAGGGTGATCGCTTCCTCGGGCTTGATATCGAGACGCAACTTGATCGATGGGAATCCATCGTTGACGATTGTCTCGATCGCGTGATCGACGATCTTTGGTGCGAGGCGATCGAAACCTTCAACCTCAACGGGGGTACCAGCGACGGCAAATATGGGTACGTCAACGAAAGCGGATCGTCGATCTACTTTTACGTCGACGACGCGATCGAACAACTCAACGCGGGATCAGACGTGACACGCGAGGACTGGATCCGGCGGATTGTCGCCGGGTCTCACTACCTCGACGGCGCGGTTACGCCGAAAGCAGATCCGGAAGCGGACTTCGCGATCATTGAATTTACGCGGACCCTCTGGGATCCGCGTTCGGCTACCTCACCTTCACCTACGGAGACGGAGACAACATGACCGACACGAGCGAAGCGGGACACTCCGCCGCCGAGTGCGATGGGACGTGCGCCCATCACATGAACATGCGCGCGGGCGAGCAGGCATCCGGGCGGATCGCGATCCCGATCGCAACCCCGTATATCGACGATATCCCGTTTGATCTCGCGAAGAGCGCGCACTCCGGGACGTCGTTTGTCCCCGAGGATCGCGCGAAGTCCGAGCGGGCGAACTACGCCGCGACCCTCGCGAATGACTACGTCGAGTTGCGCAAGCTCGCCGACACCGACGCGAAGATCGCCGATCTCGATCGCGAGTTCCCGATCTACCGCGAGCGGTACCGCACGCGCTACGTCGCGTATCTGGGGGCTCGGTCGCGGTGCATGTCGACGATGATCACCGGGGGAGCGAACTTCCCCGTGCGTCGTCAGGCAAAGCTCGGCCACACGGCGGATCGCCGTGGCGCGGAAGTGATCGAGTACCGGAAGCACGCCCTCGGGGCGATCCGGCGGATCCTCACCCCCGAGTCGCAGCCGATCATGGCCGGCGATGGCGATGCCCTCGCGCGCCTCGATGCGAAGATCGCCACGCTGGAGGCGACGCAAGCGCTCATGGTCGCGTGCAACAAGGCGATCCGCCTCAAGCGCAACACGACCGACGACGCGAAGATCGCGGCCATGGTCGCGCTCGGGCTCGGACCCAAGCTTGCCGCGGAGCTCCTCACGCCGGACTTCGCCGGGCGGATCGGGTTCGCGGACTACCAGATCAAAAACAACAACCAGAACATCCGGGCGAACAAGGCGCGGCGCGACGAGCTAGCCGTCGCGAAAGCCCAACCGGACGCGGAGATCGCGGGCTCGGTCGCGCGGTTCGAGGATAGCCCGACGGACAACCGCGTCCGCGTCTACTTCGCGGGCAAGCCCGACGTCGCGACGCGCGCCCGGCTCAAGTCGTGCGGGTTCCGGTGGGCGCCGACGATCGGCGCGTGGCAAGCGTACCGGAACCCGCGCTCCATCGAGACCGCGAAGCGCGAAGCGGGGGTGTCGTGAAGCTGTTCAAGATCACTGATCGTCGCGATGGCTCGGATGTCCTCGGCGGACCCGTGGCCCTCGCGATCCTGGGGGTCGCGTGAGCGGCGAGCGCTACGCATGTCCGGACGGTGCCGCGTGTCCGGATCCCGCGTGCGTCGCCGAAAACGTGCGCCGCGCGATGCCGGAATGCATCGAGTGCGGGAACCGCCACGCGCGCGTCGGTCACGAGTTCTGTGATCGCGCGTGCGAGCGCGACTTCGCATCGCGCATGAAGCAGATCGAACGCGACGAGCGCGATCCGAATCGCGAACCCTCAGGATCGGAGTACCTGTGAGTAATCAAACGTTGCCCGGTCGCAAGTCTCCACGCTACGGACACCTCGGGTTGTGGGCGCTTTCGCTCGGTCCCAATAGCCCGATCCCCGGCGATCGTCTCCAACTGGCGATTCTCGACGAGTCCCGATCGATTCGCCGCCGCCTCGAACAAATCGAGGGTGCGTGTCTTGATCCGGGGTACGTCGATTTCTTCCTCGGTCCGAATTGCCGACCGGCCCGGTACGAAATGCCGCTCGTGGATATCTCGTCCAATGGCGTGCAGACGCCTCTCGTGCGGCACTACGAGCAACGCATGGGACAGGATCTCTATCTGCGCGTGCTCGGCGAATGGTGCGCCACGCATGGGCGCCCGGAGTACGCGCTGTGAAGCGCCCGCGCTCGTGTCGTTGCTCGCCAAAGTGCCCGGGGTGGGCGATCTTCGAGGTGAATCGTCACCACGCCATCGAGATCGAGGCGTGCGAAGACTGCAACGGGGTGTCACGCGAGCGCGGTCTCCCAGCGTGGACCGACGATGACGTGATCGCGTTGCCGGTGGCGCGGCGCGCGCTCGCCGATCGCCTGATCGGGAAGCGGACCTGCACGAGCCCCGGCGCGCGGCGCGTGGCGCGCACGCAAGCGCTTCGCGAGTACGATCTCCGGTTCGCGCTCTCCATCATCCTGATGTGGACGAGTCACAACGAGGACGACATGCCGTTGCGCAAGATCGAGGACATCGCCACCGCCGCATTGGAGGCGTCGTGATCGGCCCGACGTTCGATCACCCGGAGGGCGTGAACGTGCTCGTGCTCATCGAGAACACGCTCTCGGCATGGGAGCACGGCTCGGTCTCGCCGTTCGCGAGTCACGACGTCACGATCTTGCGGATGGCCTTCGACTATCGCGCCCAGCGACACGATCAGCGGGTCTCGTGGGCGCGCATGATCCTCCCGATCTCGTTCGAGGAAGCCGTCCGCTTCCACGATCCATTCCAAGGAGAACCGACATGGCATTCATCGACAAGGTGATCGAATCTGCCTATCGCCATGGCTCCGACTCGGAGCGCGACATGGAGGTCGGCGATCTGCAACTGATCGCCCGCGACCTCTGGAAGATCCTCACGCCCGCCCAGCGTAAGACGTTCGCCGCCGATCCGACGTGGCGCGATTTCGTCGAGGTGTGGCCGACGCGGCAACCATCGAATAAGCACGCGTGCCCGAAGTGCGGCGGTGGCTCGCATCGCTGCAAGACAGGCGACCCGGGCTGTCGTCACTGCAACGATCCGAAGTGCGGCCATGGGTGGACCACGTAATGCCGGCGCCGCTCAAGAATCACATGTGGGATCCGGCGCGCAAGGGCGCCGCGTGCGGGCGTCGCCGCTTGAGCACGCGCGCGCTGACGTACGCGAAGGACGGTGAGCGCCCCGAGTGCACGAAGTGCCGTTTCATCTTCGATGGGACGCACGACGTCTCGAGCTCGAGGTCATCATGAATAAGAAGGCCGCTACCCCAGCCGATCCGATCGTGCGACTCGTCTTCGCCGACACGATCCAGGCGCGCATGTTCCGCACGCTCTGTCGTCGCGGATCGATGCCGCAAGCCGAGTTCATGACGCTGTATCACGCGCGGTGCCATCGCCCCAATCCGGGGAAAAGCTCGTTTGCGAACAACTTCGGGCGCTTCCTAGGTCTCTATGGGGGATCGTGGCGCGAACAGCGCTATTGGCATCGAGCGATCATCAAGCGCTCCGCCGTCGAGAACCGGCCCGGTCGCAACCTCCTGCACTGGAACGCGTACCATTTCGGGGCGGTGATGTTCCCGCGTGAGGCTGGATTCGATAATGTCGCGGCGTTCATCGCGGTGATGACCCCGGAGGATCGTTACCTCGCCTTCACGGCGATCGAGAAGCTCATCACCGCGCCGCGTGAGCACGTCGACGATGATCCCGAGGATCTCGTGTTCTGGTTTCGCGCTCTCGTGGCCCCGGGCTTCCTGGCGGATGTGCAGGTCGCCGCGTGAGTCGCCGCGATGGTCGATCGCTGGCGAAGCTGATTCTCGATGAATGGGACGCGGAGCTCCAAGCGCGTTTCGATGCCGAGCATGAGCAAGCCGGCCTTTCCGACGCAACGATCAATGATTCATATGCCTGGAGCGCCCTTGCCGATGAGCATTACTACGACGTCCGCCGCGCTCTACAACGAGATCGATCCGTTCGCCGCGGCGTGGCTCGAGGAGCTCGTTCGTGAGGGCCATGTTGCAACTGGACCTGTGGATCGGCGAAGCATCCGCGATCTCACGCCCGCCGACGTCGCCGGTCCCGGACAACGCCACTTCTTCGCCGGCATCGGCGGATGGTCCTACGCCCTCCGGCAAGCCGGCATCCGCGACGACGCCGACGTCTGGACCGGATCCTGTCCGTGTCAGTCGTTCTCGGGCGCGGGCAAGCAGCGCGGCACCGCCGACGAGCGCCACCTCTGGCCGACCTGGTACGGGCTCATCCGCGAGTGCCGCCCTCCAATCGTCCTTGGCGAGCAAGTTGCGAGCAAGCTTGCACTCGCGTGGCTCGACGATGTTTTCGCTGACCTGGAGGGAGCGGGTTACACCTGCGCAGCGGTCGATATCCCAGCTGCTGGCGTCGGCGCACCGCACAAGCGACAGCGCCTCTATTGGGTGGCCTACGCCCACGGTGTCACGCGGGGACTACTCCAGGCGCAACGGGAACCCGGAGGAGCCGACGCTCAAGCTCGCCGGGACCGCGAAGCTCGCGCTCGTGCCGGCGGGCTATCCGACCCCGCGGGCGAGCGACGGCGCGAAGGGATCGACGGGGCAGTATCGCCGGAAGAACACGGGCGAGGATCTGCCGACGATCGCGGGGCGCTCGGATCTCACGATGTCCTCGTGGGCGACGCCCACGGCGACGGACGGCAAGATCGCGAGCAAGCCGGGCCAGCGACGGAACTCGTTGGGCGATCCGGCGGCGTGGCCGGTGGACGGAAGGCGCGGCGTCGGACTCAATACGCTCGCCGATCGGACGCTTCCCGCGGCCCCGTGGGCGACGCCGGTCGCGACGGAGATCCGGAACACGCTCGAGAACTACCAGGCGATGAAAGCGAACATGAAGGACGGCGCACGGACGGCGATCACGCATCCGTCGCTGCAGGCGCAACTCGCGGTTTCTGGGGAGGCGCCGACTGGATCCCATGCGCCGACGGGAAAGCGCGCCCAGTTGAATCCGGAACTTTCCCGCTGGCTACAGGGGTACCCGGCCGCGTGGGGAAGCTGCGCGGATACGGTAACTCCATTGTTACTGAAAACGCTATCGCGTTCATCCGCGCCGCGTACGAAGCGATCGAAGAAACCCTCACCGACACCGACTGACGAAACCACCTGACAGGAGACAAGGACATGGCGAAGAAGACGACGAAATCGACGAAGAAGAGCACTCTCAGCGCGGCGACGATGCGCGCGGGCAAGACCTATGCGGAGGCGATCGCCGAGGCGTGCGACGATCTTGGGATCGGGTACCACGAGGCGCTCGTCGACACCGACGACCACCCGAAGCTCTGCAAAGAGTGGATGATCGAGTTCTCGATCGGGTGGTTCCACGGCGCGGCCGATGTCCTCGAGCTCGAGGTCACCGCGCTGTGGGACGCGATCCACGCGGAGCTCGGCGCGAAAGCGAAGCGCGCGGCGTGAGCAACCGCGGACGATCGACCACGGGCGAGGGCAAGCCGTATCACCCGAGCACGCCTGACAAGGAAGCAGCGAAGCACCTCCGACTGACGACGGCGCGCTACCTCGCAGATCGTGCCTCGTTCCGCGATGTAGAAAACGCGTGGAAGACGTTCGCGCACGCCTTCCTCAAGGTCAACGAAGCATGACTGTCGCGTTCAAGCCCCTCGACGGGCTCACGTCGTACGAGATCGCGCTGGAGCTCTCGCGGCTGCACGACGTCGAGAACCTCTCGGGGAAGGACATCGCCGAGCTCGTCGATCGCAGCCAGGCGTTCGTGTCCCGCAAGCTCAAGGCGATGCGCAACGCGAATCCCGAGCTCCTCCGGCGGTGGAAGAATGACGAGGTCCCGGAGGCCGACGTGTGCGTGATCGCGGCGATCCTGCCCACCGAAGCCCAGGACGACGCGCTCGAGCGGTATCTCGCGGCGCATCAGCGACCGGGGTTCGGGCGACCTGGGATCGACCGCGTGAAGGTCGTCCTCGCCAAGATCGAGCGCGGGGTGCCACCGCTCGACTTCCTCGCGCCCACCGACCGCTACGCGATCGCGAACGCCCTCCGGTGGGTTGTCGGACAACCCAACACCGACGAGCAGTTTCAGGCGATCTTCGAGACGCTCGCGACCACCGAGGAACCATGAGCGCCAGGCGCCGGCAACGCCGCGCGCTCGCCGCCGCGATGTCGGGTGATCGCCGCGGGGTCGTCGTCGTGCTGAATGCGCGCCTCGACTCGCCCGCATGGCGCGTGCCGCGGGGCTACTGGACGAAGCGGCTCCGCGTACTCCCCGGCTCGCGTGTGCGCATGATCGTCAAGCGCCCCGTGGCGGACACCTGATGTTCCTCCTCGGGACGCACAAGGTGCAGTGGCTCGAGACCGCGGGGGTGCCGCTGTTCATCTCGCGCCGCTCGTTCGAGAAGCGCAAGAAGTACCCGCGCGCGATCGCGCCGTGGTGCATGGATTCGTCCGGGTTCACGGAGCTCGGGATGCACGGCAAATGGACCTTCACGCACCGCGAATACGTCGCGATCGTGCGGCGAGCGCGCGACGAGGTCGGAATGCTCCTGTGGGCCGCGATCTGCGACTGGATGTGCGAGGACTTGATCCGCGCGAAGACGGGCCTCTCGACGCTTCGGCACCAGGAGCTCACGATCCAATCGCTGCTTGAACTCCGATCGATGGCGCCCGATCTGCCGTGGACGCCCGTCCTGCAGGGCCAGAAGAAGGACGACTACCTCGATCACCTCGAGATGTACGACAAGGCCGGCATCGATCTACGCGCCGAGCCCGTCGTCGGCCTCGGATCGGTGTGCCGCCGCCAGGCGACCGACGAAGTCGTCGCGATCGTGCGCGCGCTCTCGGTCGCGCACGGGATCAACCTGCACGGGTTCGGCGTGAAGACGCTCGGGCTCCGCAAGGTCGCCGATCTCCTCACGAGCGCGGACTCGACCGCCTGGTCTGCGCACGCACGCCGCCGGCCCGCGCTCCCCGAGTGCGCCGCCGATCCGACGACGAACCACAAGAATTGTGCGAACTGCATGCGCTACGCGATGGAATGGCGCGGGCGGGCGATCAACGGGCTCGCCGAGCGCTGGCACCACGACGGCGCTTCGGCGGCTTCTTCGCGCTGGCCTCGGGCCCATACTTGAGCCCGAGCTCGCCATCGAAGTCCTCGTAGAAATCGAAGTCGCGCGGGAGCTTGAGATCGAAGTCGGCGTGCTCGTCGAACCACGCCTCACCGGGATCCGTACCGGTTGCCATCTTGCCGATCGCGAGCCCGAACGAGAACAGGTACTCGTCCTCCGAGATCTCGGGCGGGACGACGATCATCGTGTCGATCGCCATGCGGCGGCGGTCCGCGATCTCGGCCTTCGACACGATCGCCATCATCGGCTCGTGGTTGAGGAGCTCGACTTGCTCGTAGAGCTCGTCCGCGGGCACGAACGCCCACGCCGGCGTCGGGATGCTCACGTTGTCGTCGTACCCGTCGAGCCCGTATTCGCGCGCGTCGTCGCGGATCTTGGTGATCTCGGCGCGCAACATGCCGGGGTGGCGCACGCCCATGTGATGGAGCGTCGCGTCGGTGGAATCGTTGAGGATGCTGATCTGATCCTCGAACACGCAGAGGAAGATCCCGCGCGCGATGCCTTCCTCGACTTTATTCCGCGCCATGCCCCGATATTACCAGCGGGCTCGCCGACCGCTGGCACCACTAGACGGGAAATCCAAGATCGCCGTCGTAGTAACGGATCGCGTTGAACTTCGCCGGGATCTTCAGGTCGAAATCGGCGTGGTTAGCAAACCAGTCGTCGGGCGACCTGAACGTGTCTTCTCCGAACTGCGCCTCACAGGCCGCGCGGCCGACGTGGTACCCGAATGACCACGCGTAATCGCCCTCCGTCATCTCGTCGGGTGTTGCGATCTCGAAAATGAGATTTGGCCGCCGGCGAATCGCGAACCGATCGGCACCCTCGGCCTCGGCGACGAGCGCCGCCATCGGCTTGTCGTTCACCTGTTCGACGAGCTCGTACAGCGCATCCGCCGCCTCGAATGCCCACGCCGGGATCTGGCTTGGCGCGATGTCGTCCCACGTCTCGCTGGTACGCGCGAGGATCTCGTTCTCGTACTCCTTCGTTGTCTTGTCGATCCCGATCCCGCGCAGACGCGCATCGTTGCGGGACCGGAGAATCTTTCCGATCTCGTATGCGAACACCGACACAAAGATCCCGCGTGCGATGCCTTGCTCGACCTCGGGCGGATTGTGGCGCGGGTTCGGGTTCCGGCGTGGCGACATGCCAGAATTCTACCGCTTGGCGGCGGGTACTCGGTAGGTCGTCGAGCGCTTCTCGCCGTCGGCCGCGATCCTGCCCTCGGCGATGAGGTGCGCGATCGGAAGGCGAAGATCCTTCGTCTTCGTGCCCATGGCCTTGTTGATCTGCTCGATGCGCAGGCCCGGGTTCTTGCGGATGTACGCGACGAACGCGTGACGAAGCTGCTCGATCTCCTTGGGGGGACGCTTCTGGCCCTTCACGCCGATCGGAAACGTCGGGCGGTGCGCTCCTGGCCGTGTGCGCCTCGATCGGTCCGCATGCTCGGTCGGCGGCGTCGGGGTGTGCAGGACCAGCGGATTCTCCGGTGAGACGCCCAGCGCTTGCTGCGCAGCGCGCAACCAGATGGCCTGCAGTGACGTGGTGAAGTCGTGGATGAGGATTTCAATCTGCGATTGGAGAGTCGACATGATCGCAATCGAACACGCCAACCATTGATATGCAAGACTGAACGCGATCGGGGCGCACCCGAACGAGGCGCCGGCGTGATAGATCCCGGGGATGCCACCTGTCCGAAAGCCGCCGCCATCTCACCCGCAGAGCACGCGATGCCGGTACGTTGACGACCGCGGGGCCCGATGTCGACGAATCGCAACCATCGACGGCGGGCTATGCCGCCAGTGCGCGCTCACGGTGTCGATGGATCTCGATCCGGGGATGCGGAAAGTCGTGGGGGACCTCGATCGCGAGCTCTCCCGCCGGGGCATGCGCCCGGTGGTGGACATCGTGAACGGGATCGTGGGGATGTTCACCGGAGCTCGGATCCCGCGGACGCCGCCGAGCTCGAGCTCGAGGTCGTCCGGATCCACGCATGGGGACGCTGCACGGCCGCACTCCTCGCCGCCGCCGCGCTCCTCGGCGCCCCCGCCCCCGCGCTCGCCGCCGCCCAGGCCGACCCCGGATCCTCTCCTGCGAGCTCGCGAGATCTTGGGGTTCGACCCGGGCGAGAAGCTGACGGCCGAGCGCGTGAACGTGCGGCGCAAGAAGCTGGCCCAGATCTATCACCCCGATGTGGGGGGCTCGCTCGAGCATATGACCCGCGTGAACGCCGCGGCGGATGCCTTGCTGGCGAAGCTCGGGTAAGCGGTGGTAGGCTCGCGAGGAGACTCACCTCGCTCTCCGGCGGGACCCTTGCAGACGTGGCCACCCTCACGAATCAGTACGACGCGCTCTTCGCCCGTCACGCCGGACGCCTCCCGGTCGCATTCCTGCGCGCACTGTCGTATCGCGAATCGCAGCTGAACCCGAACGCCGCGAACCCCGGCGGCGCCGACGCGGCGAAGGGCATCCTGCAGATCGTCGGGACCGTCCGCAACGACTACAACCAGCGCCACAAGACGAACTGGCAACCCGACGACCTCTTCGATCCCGATCTCAACACCACGATGGCCGTGGAGACCATCAACGCGGTGATCAACGGGTACGCGCGGCACCCGTCCAAGAACCTCAAGCTCGACTGGGCGAACCCCGAGTTCGTCAAGCTCGTGGTCGCGGGGTGGAACGCGGGCTACTCCGAGGCCGGCGGCGTCGGCCGCGTCGCCCGCTACCTCGAGGCGAACGGGATCCCCGTGACGCACGACAGCGTCGTCGAGCACGCCAGCGACGCCGGGGCGGTTTCGTACGTCGGCCAGCCGGATCGCCAGCAATGGGCGCGCTCGGTCGCGGATCTGTACTATCAACAGCCGGATCGCTTCCAGGTCGGTGGCATGGGCGCGGTCGGGAAGCTCGCGCTCGTGGGCTTCGTCGGTTGGGGCATCTACCAACTTCTCAAGTAAGGAGCTCCGCGCATGACGAACTTCCGACTTCCGAATCCCGATCAGACCCTCCTCGGGCGCGTGTCAAACGACCTGCGCGGCAACAACAAGGAGCGGGGGCGTGCGCTCCCCGACTCCAAGGGCGGCGAGACGCCCAAGCAACTCGCCACGTACTACACGCAGATCTTCACGTTCTTCACCGACTCGAGCGAGCAATCGCAGCTCCTCTACTCGGCCGAGAATTGGGTGAAGATCACGCTCAAGCTCGAGACCGCGGGACCCGTCGCGATCGGCACCGACGCGAACATCGTGCCCGTGCTCGCGGGGTCGGGCGTCCTCCTCGACACCGTCGATCCGTTCGTCTTCTCGCTCGCGAAGGGCACGCGCGTGTACATCACGTCGCAGACGGTGAACCGCGTCACCGTGATCATCGAGCCGATCCCGTGGCTCGAGCAACTCGATCTCGATCTCGTGCAGTCGGTGCGGAACCTTCAGCATTCCATCGAGCTCATGGGCGCGCAGTTCACCGCTGCGATCGCCGCGCTGCAATCGGGGCAACAGGTCCCGCACGCACCGCCGCCGGCTGCGCCGCCGACCCGGATGGGCGTTCCTGGCGGATCCATGCGCCCGTCTCCGCTCGCCCCGGGTAAGCTCCCGCCGCGCGGGATCCAACTCCCCCGCCTCACCGGAAAGCGCTAACTAAGCCATGGCCCCGTCCTCGCTTCCTCCCGACGTCAACGCGGTTCGCCGCTCACAGGAGTACTTCCGCCTCAAGCGGCCGGTACAGTCGAACGGCGACATCTACGAGCTCGACGTCTCCACGCTCGCGGTCTACATCGGCCCCGACTCGGATATCGCCGAGGTCCAGATGACCTACTTCAACCCCGACGAGCCGCTCGACATCGAGACGGCGGTCGTGTCGGTGAACGGGCCGTTTGTCGGACGCGTCGACTCGCTGCCGAAGACGAAGATCTCCTCGACCGGGCAGAACGCGCGCATCCTACTCAACCCCGTCGACATCATCGACAACGCGTACATCCCGCCTGATTCGATCGCGCTCCGGCGGTTCAACGTCCCGGCGATCATCGACGTGATCGCCTCGCTCAAGCCGCTCCCCGAGATCCCTAGCGTCCGCGCCGATCGCACGCTCCGCTACTCGCAGGTCCCCTACGACGGTGGCGCGAACGGCACGACGGAGCTCATCATCCCGATCTACGGGCGCCGCATGGTCACCGTCACGGTCGCAGCGATTGTCGCGACGACGGCGACGCTCGCGCTCGTGAACCTACAGCCCGGGATCCAGAGCATCCCGCGCTTCCTGGGCGACGTCGCGATCCCGGGATCATTGCCGCCGCGCACGCGCGTGGGCGCGGCGGTGATCCGCGCCTCCGATGCTGCGCGGCACGGCGAGACCTACGATATCGGTCTCCTGCAGACCGGCTCGTACATCGAGAGCGATCAGCCGGGCGGCCTCAGCGAGAGCCCGCAGGTGCGCGGGATGGCCGATCTCCTCGTCGTGACACTCGCGACGGGGTTCATGGGCGGCACGTCGTTCGCCGACGTCTACGTGAAGCTCGCCGACCGGGAGACCTAGGAGACGCCATGCCCGTAGCTACCAATATCGACGAAGTGATCGCGTTCTGCGCCATCGACATCGCCGCCGTCTCGTACGGAGGGGTCGACTCGCTCTATACGCAGATGGGGCTGTGGATCGTCGGGATGTTTTCGACGCCCTCGGGCCCGAGCTCGGGGATCTTTCCACCCGAGCGCAACGAGCAAGCCGTCAACACGGTGGACGGCCAGCGCCGCGTCACCGACTGGCTCGCGACCAGCCTCATGGCGAAGGCCCAGATCGAGGGGCCCGGGGTGAACGACGCCGGCGTGGTCGGCACCTCGGCGTGCATCGACGCGGTGACGCGCGTGGCGAACGCCGTGAAGTACGCGACGCTCGCGAGCGCGATCTCGGCGGGGCAACAGACCGCCGTCGTCGCGCTCTTCAACCTCGTGTGGACCTGAAGCTCGCGCTCGCTCGCGATCGCGTTTCGCAGTAGCCTCGGGGCCATCCATGAAACTCTCCATCGTCACGATCACCTGTCGCGAAAATCCTCGGTTCGAGGAAATGTACCGCACCCTCGCGGGCTCCCTCGCTCGTTGCCCGATGCCGCTCGAGGTCGAGTGGATCATCGTCGACGAGAAGATGCGCGTCCCGAAATTTCCGCTGAACGAGCAACTCGGGATCCGGGTCATCGCGCCGCTGGGCTCGGTCGCGCGCGCACAGCTCGACAAGGACCCCGCGCACAACAGCGCGCGCAACGCCGGGCTCCTCGCGGTCTCGCCCGATAGCGACTACATCGTGTTCCTCAACGACTGCACCATCGTCACCAAGGCGTGGTTCGAGCTCGTACACGATTGCGCTGCGCAGAACCTGGGCATCCGGTGCCGCACGTACGTCATGCACGACATCGCGATCCCCGCCGATGGCGCGGTGACTCATCGCGATCACAACGATCGGCTCCGCGAAGTCCCGCCGGCGACGGTCGCCGGTCCGTGCTGGGGAGCGCCCAAGCGGGCATTCGACCAGGTCGGCGGCTTCGATCTCGTCTACGACGGCGAGGATCGCGGGCACGACGCCGATGCGATCTTGCGCCTCGCCCGCGTCGGCGTTCGCTTCATCTGCAGCGAGCGCGCCTTCGCGGTGTGCCTCAAGCGCACGAAGAACCGTGCGGAAGTCTCGACCCGAAAGGCGGCGTTCGTTGGAGCTCGTAACACCAAGACCTTCAACCTCCTCGCCAAAGATCGGCACCGGATCTACCCGGTGGTCGCGCATCCGGAACTGGCTGCGCGCGCTGGTATTCCCGCGTCCGCCATCGCTGCATCGAACGTTGCTGGCGGCGCACATATCGTCGACCACGCCGCCGCGCCGGTGAAGTCGGGGCGCGTCGGCCCGCGTGGCCCCAAGGATCCGACGGCGCTCGACGACTACATCGCGCTCTGCCATGACGCTCACCTGAGCGACGGATGGACCGATGACGATCTCGCGATGGCGAAGGCCCTGTGGGACGAGATGCGCCCCAACCAGAAGTTGATCGCCGGTCAGAAGCTGGGCGAGCTCGTCCACGACTTCATCCCGTTTGCACCGCGCGCGCGGGTCGCACGTGACGTGACCGTGGCGCCTTCCGCTCCCGCGATCGCCGTCGTCGATCCAGCCCCCGCGGAAGGCTTCACCCCGAGCACGCCCAACGTGTCGATGAACGGCGCCAGCGAGAAGCACGACGACGAGGACGAGGCCCCCGCCGAGACCTGGCTGGGGGACTGAGCTCCGATGCCGCGCTGGCCGACAGGTCCCTTCACGCTCCACCGCACCGGTTGCTATCGGTGCGTGCGGAACACGCCGGCGGATGGCTCGTGCGGGATCGGAACGCACCCGTGCATGCACCCCGGGGATGACCTGTTCGCCGCGTCGACGCAGGTGTACGCGCCCGATTCGGGGGTCGTCGTCGCGACGGGCGACGGTCGGAGCGCGCCGTGGGTCGGCTACAACCCGGGCATCATCGAGATCCGGGGCGACTCGGGGAAGTACCTCCTGATGGCGCACCTCGACTTCGACACGATCACCGTGAAGGTCGGCGATCGCGTCGTCGAGGGACAGCCGATCGCGCGGTTCAACGCAGACGTCGCGCACTGCCACTTCGAGGTTCGCCACAAGCCCTATGGCCCGTGGGAGACGAACACGATGGATCCGGCGGTGTGGGTCGCCGGCGGTGGATCGTTCTGGCGCAACCTCGCGCTCGCGGCGTTCGTCGGCTGGGGCGCCTACAAGCTCGCGCGGTCTCGATGATCCGGTTCAAGTGGCTGGTCATGATCCTATGGATCGCCTTGCTCGTGAGCCGGAGCGAGGCACCCGACGATCGGGCCATCGGCTACATCACGGAGATGGCGATCGACGATACCTGTCGCGATCTTGTCGGCATGTCGGCGGACGAGCTCCGGCGAGAGTCGCAGAACTAAGCGTCAGACCACCCCGGTACGATCGCACCATGCCGAACCTCTTTACTGCGCCCATCAACACGACGTATCGCGATCTCAAGCCGGGCATGTCTACGCTCGACACCGTCGGCGGCGTCGAATTCGCGATCTTCGCGAACATCCACCCCGGGGAATCCGTGGGCGTGAGGCAACGATTCTGCATCACGTGCCGGCTCTGCGGGCGCGTCGTCCACAAGGACACGCGCCACCCGCGCTACTTCATCACCGCGCATCTCAGCGAGAAGCACCCGATCATCCCGTGAACGTTGTAGCGTTGTCGAAAGGAAAGCACGATGTCCGCATTCACCTGGACCGATGACATGGGCGCCGTCGCCGAGCACCCCCAGTACGAAGAACTCACGCGCCGCCGCATCGAGCGCGCCTGCGAATTCTGGACGAAGCTCGGTGGCCAGGACGAGAAACCCGCGTTCTCGGGCGGGCAATTCGTCGTCGCGAAGAACGACGCCGCGATGAAGCTCCTGGGCGACCTCCTGCCCGGCCTCGAGGACATTCCCGGGATCTTCCGCGAGAAGATCCTTGCGACCGCCGTGTTCGCCGCAGCGCACTTCGCGCACGACGGCGCCGCCCAGGATGGCGACGCGGATACCGCGTTCCAGAACCTGGCGAAGCTCACGAACGCCGCCGTGCGGGTGCGTAATGCCGTCCGTCCAGGGTAAGCGCGTCGTCATCTTCGGCGACTCGCTCTCCGCGGATTCGGGGTCGCCTGGCTACGAGCTCGGAACGATGCTCGCGAAGAACGGCGCGCAGGTGAAGATCAACGCCCGCATCGGCCGCTCCGCGAACAACTTCTACGGGCGCGAGGACGTCGCTGGGCAGATGGCCGACATCACCGCGTTTCAGCCCGACATCGCGATCGTGGAGCTCGGGACGAACGATCTCGGGCTCAACATGACCGTCGACGAGCAACAGATGACCCGCGTCCGCGACGCGCTCATCGCGGCGGGCGCGAAGCAGGTGTACGCGTTCGGTCCGCCCTCGTTCGCCGACGGGACCTACACGACGCAGACGATCGACGTGCTCAACATGATGCGGAACGTGTTCGGGGCGAAGCTCCTCGACCTGCGCCCGCTCACGCGCGACATCCTCACGGTTTCCCAGGGACGCACCGGCGACGGGGTCCACTTCACCTCGAGCGCGGGGAAGATCGTCGGCGACCGCATGGCCACCGCGTTCCTCGCGAGCAACAGCATGAGCGGCGCGCAGCTCGCGATCGCGTTCGTGCTCGGCATCGGCGCGTGGTGGGCGCTTCGGTGAAGCTCTCCGATCTCGAGGCGAAGCTACCGGCGCGGATGCTGGCGATATTGAAACCAGCGCTCGAGCTCGCCGTGAGCGCCCTGCCCAAGCGCCAGATCCTCGAGTACCTCATCCGCTGGTCGCTGACGGTCGCGCGGCAACACGGGATGTCGGACGCCGACATCGCCGACATCCTGCACAACGCGAACGCCGACCACCCCGACTGACTCGAGGATCGATCGAGCTCCGGCGAGCTCGAGATCCACGGCCAGGAGCTCGAGCGCGGTGATGTCCTCGGAGCTCGCGATCCGCATCAGACGTCGGAGAGGAGACGCCCGCCGCCCTGCTTCAACGCCTGGCGGAAGCAATGGAAGCAGATCCGCAAGCCGGTGAGCTTCCGCTTCTTCGCGAGGGGGAGCGCGGTCATCGGGATCATCTCGCGCGTGTCGAGATTCATCGGCTCGAGGAGCATCTCGCCACACGCGCACACGCACGTCGTGATCGTCGAACCGTCCCCGTCGGGATCGATCGCGTGCTTCACCGGCACGTAGTTCGCCTTATCGATGTGCTTCGTCTGGTACACGCGCGCGCACTTCGTGCACTTGAGGTGTCCCTGGAACGGGAGGAGCCCGTGCCTCGTACACGAGACCATCGGACGCTCGGTCATGGTGTCGGCGTTCATCACTTCTTCTTCGCCTTTTTCGACGGCTTCGCCTTGGACTTCTCGCGCTCCTCGCGCCGCTCGCGCCGCTCCTCGGTCATGTCGGCCAGGAGGTTCATCATCTGCGGGACGACCGCATCGAACGGGCCCATCGACGGGGCCGGCGCCGGCGGGTCGCCTTCAACGAGAGGCGCACCGTTCGGATCGATGTCGACGGTCGGCGCATACGGCGTGTCCCCGTAGAGCTCGGCGTTGAGCGCGTGATGGTAGATCATGTGGACCGTCGAGATCTCGGTCTCGGGAACCCCGCACTGATGCGCGATCGCGACCAGGGCCTCGAGCGTCTCCTTCGTCTTCGTGAGCGCCTTGGTTTCCTGCTTCTTCATGTCGTCCTCCTCGAGAAAGTGCCGCCGGCGGTGTTCAATGCCAACGTACGTATCCATCCGTTATGTCGCGGGCTCTCCCCGCGATCTAGTCCGCCGACGGCGAGCGCGAACGTATCACGACCGCGCGATCGCCCGAGCTCGAGCTTGAGCTACGGGATGATCCACGACGCGGGCGCGAACGAGTCGACTCCAAACACGCCGTCGGGCGTGAGGTGGTGCATCGCCTGCAGCTTCATCAGCGCATCCTGCGTATCCGATCCGAAGATGCCGTCGACCACGAGGAGCGGGGCCACGCTCGCCTTGAGACGGCGCTGGAGCCACGCGACGTGGTTTCCCTTCGCGCCCTTCCCGAACTGCCGGAACCTCGAGGCGTCCGCCTGGAAGAGCCCGCCGGCCCATCCGCGCGCATCGCCCTGGTACTGGTAGAGGAACCACTGATTCCCCCATTCCGGGATGAGCGTCGGGCTGTACGCCGGCGCCCCATCCATGTGGACGGGCGTGTGGAGGAGCCACGGCCATGGCTTGGCGAGCCAGAGCGCGCACTCGAGGAGCGGGCCCGGGGAGTGGTGATCGAGGAGCTCGCTCCATACGCGCGCCGAGGTGTACATGTTCGCGACGCACCCGAAGCGCTTGCGCAGTTGCGCGAACGCCCGGAGGATCCACGCGTAGTATTCCTGGCTCGAGATCACGTCCGATGCCTCTTCGACGTCGAAGAACGGGGCCCAGTCGAGATTCAACTCGAGCGGGCAGTGATCGGCGAACGCGTCGACCTGGACCTCGGGATCGGGAGTGATCATCCCCTTGCGGGGGACGCACAGGAACAGGTAGGCCGTCACCTTGAGCCCGGCTGCGCGCGCACGATCGGCGTCGCGGGTCCACACGGCATCCTTGTACACGGGGGCCTGGCCGTTCGCCGCGCGCCCGTAGACGCCCTGCAAGATCACGAAGCGGACGCCGGATTTCTTGAGCGCGTCGAAGTCGGGTGGCTTGTCGCCGTCGACGTCCGCGTAGTCGGGCCCGACAGGGATCGCCATCTACTTGTCCCCCCGGTCGCGCCGCTTCGAGCGGTGGCGATCCTCGAGCTCGTCGAGCTGCTCGGAGAGGTCGTTGAGGAGGCGCACGATCCCGGCGATGTGGCGCTTGTTCATGAACTTCGTCTCCACGGTCTTGCCGCCTTGCTCGTACTCGCGGGTGATCGAGAAGCTCACGCGGCCATCGCGATCACGCACGGTGATGTGGGCGATGAGCCCGTCGGGGTCGCGGATGGGATCGATGTTCGTGTACGACTCGGAGGTCTTTTTCGGATCGGCGTGGGTCACGGGAGAGGGCATCAGGAGGTCACCTTGTAGTCGGACCAGTCCTCGTCTCCACCGCGCAGCTTGACGGAGACGATCGATCCTTTGGGGAGGCGGTTCTTGTGGAGATACAGCTTGAGAGCTCCGACCACCGAGTGCGCAACCACCGTCGCCATGCGGCCATCGGGGCCGCGCACCAAGTAGCTGTCGCTCGCAGGCATGGGGGCGATACTACACGACCCCGGAAGCCGCGGGAGGGCTACTCGACGCCGCCCAGGCTCGTGAGGAGCGCGTCGCGAAGATCGCCGACGTCCCCGTGGGTCATCTTGCGTCCGCGCACGTACTCGGAGCTCGGGACCTCGAAGATCGGGACACCATCGCACCGGAACTCGATACCCTCGCGCGTCCAGGTGCCCAGCTTCGCGAACGGCGCGAACGGGTTCTCCGGCGCCGCGATCTCGAGCTCGTCGTTGATCACGGCGATCGCGCGCTTCGCCGAGCGCACGGGGTCGTCGGGCACCGACTGCAGGGCGTCGATCGCGACGTCGCGCCAGTCGCCCACCGCCGCCGACTTCTGGGGGACCGCGAAGACCCAACAATACGAGCCGTCGGGCATCCCGCCGCCGACCAGCGTCTCGTTCGTGTGATCGAGCCACCCGTACTTGTTCGCGAGCTTCATCGCCACGGCGTGATGGTTGCTGTCCGCATCGAGCCCGTCGTCCCAATCGACGGTGACCGATCCGGCCTGCGCGGTCGCCTTCACGCGCGAACCGCGAACGTTGGCCGGTGGGATGTACTTCGTCAAGATCGCTTGCCGAATGACGAGTGCAGGCTTGGGTTGCTTGGCCATGGATCCTACTTTCCCACGGCGCGGAGCCGCTCTGCACGCTGTATCCACAAGACCGCTTGGCGTTCACAGAATTCGCTGTCGCCGACCTCGTTATTTGACGCGCCCTTCGTGACCAGACCCTCCGAGGCGTCGACGATCAGGAGCCGCTCGAAGTCGGCGTGAAGTAGCACCCCGTACTTCCCGGCCCCGGCCAGCGCGTTGCGCGACGTCTTGTAGAGCTTGACCCCGACCTCTGGATAGGGGCCCCACATGAACGCGTCGATCTCGTTCACGTCGCGGCGCGGGTGGTAGTGCGCCGGCCCGAACATGATGTAACGCGGGTAGTTGTCGGCCCACGCGCGCATCTTCTTGCGGATCAGCGTGATCCGATCGTCCATCGGGTTCTCCATCACCGCTCGAAGATCCTCTCGGCCACGGTGTCGAGCTCGTCGCCGCGCGCGTGGTCGACGTACTCCATGGCCGTCGTCATCTGCGCCCACTGCATGTGCTGTGTGAGCTTCACGAGCGCCTCCGGATCCCCGCGCATCGCCTGGAGGTACTGCACCGCGTACGTGCGGCGAAGCTGATGCGGGTACACCCCGCGGATGTTGATGGTCTTGCCCAGCTTCTCGAGCGCGCGACCGATCGCGCGTGCAGCTGCGCGGTGGGCGGTCTTGGGGTTCGCGTCGGGGGACACGAGATCCTGCACGCGAACCCAGTCGCCATCTTGGCGCGCGAGGAGATCGAGGTAACGCTTCCAGGTCTTCAAGACCTTGAACTCGAGGCGGCGCTCGCCCTTTGCCAGAAACGACAGCACGCCCTTCTTCTGGGCGTCGAGGATCTCTTCGCGCTGCAAGCGAAGCGCGTCGCCACACCGGAGCCCACGGCACGCCATGATCCCGAGCACCGCGCGCGTCGGCTCGTCGAGCGTCTTCGAGCTCGCGATCGCATCGACCAGCGACAGGAGCGCCTGCCGATCGTGGAGCGGGACCTTCGCTTTCTTGCGCCGCGGCGGCGGGAGCCGGAGCCGCTTGCACTGCTCGCGGATCTGCGGCTCGCCGGCGAACTCACCCCACTGCCGGATCGCGGCGAGCTCTTTCCGGCGCGTCTTCGGGGCGAGCGTGTTGTCACGAAGCCGCTGGAGGTACCCGCCCGACTCATCGACGCGGTGCATCGTGCGCACGTAGTCGTCGAGCGTGCCCTGCGCGAGCCCGAAGTCGGCCAGCCATGCGCGGAACTCGGTGAGCGTCTTCTCGGTGATCTTCATTCCGATCTCCTGTCGTGCGGTTTTGTCGCAAAATCACTATTCAGAGACCTGACGGTGGTGTCAAGGTTCGTTCATGCCGACGTTCAAAGAGTGGTCGAGTCGCGCCGGGATCTGACCGGAGACATCGCGTGATGAAGGCGAAGCTGGTCGATCTCGACACGCATCTCGTGAGCATGCCGGGCCACGTCGTTCTCGACTGCCCGTGCGGATGCAAAGGCAAGGGCACGCGGCTCGCGCGATGCCGCAAGAACCGCTGTGTGATCGCGCGCTGCGCGACTGCCGGCGCCAACATGGAACGCGCGTGCGAGATGCACGAGAAAGAATGCCGATGAGCCTGAACGATGAACAGCCCGCCCCGATCGCCCCCGATCCGACGCTTGCCGTCAGCGCGACCTGGGATCTCGTGATCCTCGATCTCGGCAAGATCGAGCTCGCCGTCGAGGATCCAGCGGATCCGATCGTCGTGGCGATCACGCGCGACATGCGTGAGCGCGACGCGCTCGGCGCGGCGAAGTACGGGGTGCGCCACACCGCGCTCAACGGGCGCGATCACCTCATCGACGCGTACCAGGAGGGCCTCGATCTCGTCGTGTACCTGCGCGCGTGGATCGCGGAGCACACGGCGGACTTCGACACGAAGAAGATGTGGGCCGATTGCACCGAACGCGAGCGCCAACAGCGCATGAACCTGCGCGACGTCAAAGACGTCTACTGGAAGACGATGCGCCACCTCGTACACCTGCGATCGGTGATCGAGAACGTTCGCGCGGAGCTCGCCTGATGCCGCGCCTTCGCAACTTCCCCCCGAAGGGCACGCCCGGGTGGAGTGGGCCGCCCGTGTTACAGCCGGTGATCGACGAGATCTTCGCGCGCTTCCCCGGGGCGCGGGATTTCGATCCGTGCGAGTGCGGGATCACGCTGGCGATCGTGCCGCCCGCGAGCGTCCATCCCGAACAGCACTTCGTCATCGACGATGCCGAGCTCCGCGCATGGACCGCGAGCCTGATCGATCACCATCACCTGCCAAACGCGAACACCCCCGGCGGCGTCCTGATCCTCGCGGAGCGCGCGTGAGGGCGTCGATCACGATCTCGTTGCCACCCGGCGCCGTCGAGCTCATGCGGCGGACGCCCCACGGGTATCTCGAGCGGCGGCGCGACGGGGTCGGGATCCATCACCACCGGCTGTGCGTGTGCGTCCGCGATGGGGATCGGGTCACCCTCGGGGACGAGTGTCACGTGATCGCGCCAGAGCCTTGGCGTGATAGCTTTCGGGATATGGGTTGGAAAGACACCGTCCTCGAGCTCGCCGGCGACAAGCTGATCGATCTCGCCGAGGTCATCGCGCACGCGGTGATCAAGAAGCTCGCCGGGCCCGGTGACCACGACGACGCCGCGAAGCGGATCGCGAAAGCCACGCTCGAGCGCGCCGTCGAGGTCGCGGAGCTCGAACTCCAGAACAAGATCGCGGCGGGCACCCTCGCCACGAAGATCCAGGAGCTCTCTGCGAAGATCGCGAAGGACTTCGACGGGATCTTCACCCCGAAGACGACGTGGACCCCGCCGGATGACGTGCGGATCGTCTGCACGCTCACCGCCGAATCGTGGGAGAAGCTCCGCGCGAAGGTCCACGTCGACGCGCCGCCGGCGGATCTCGCGAAGTCGATGGATCTCGTCGGCGAGTACGCGGGGACGCTGATCTCGCTGGGCGACTCCGATCGCGAGGTCCCACCCATGATCGCCGCGTTGCTGACATGACGAATCGGCTGCCATGGTGGCGTTGGCGGAAGGGAGATCGCTCGGATCCTCCCATCGAGTTTCGCCCGCAAACGGTGATCGGAGAGATCGCGGACAACGTCTATTACATGAGCGACTTCGCCCCCGACGCCCATGATCCGTCATCGTATGTCGCCAGCGTGGCGGGGCAAGGTCATCTGGATCCGACCCGTTTCAGTGCGACCTATCGACCGGTCGGACGAATGAAGCGCTGGATCGCTCAGTACATCACGATGCCGCCGATCATCAGGTTCGCGCAGATCGACACCGAAACCAGGGTGAGCGGGCCCCTCAAGGGGATCCACTTCTGGATCCAGCCGACCGTATACGAGGCGTCGGGGCAGATCATGCGCGGCTTCCCGCGCTACACGGACGACGGCCTCCATGCGGTGAACATCCACGGCGACATCCTGCACACGCCGATCATTCACCAAGCCGTGCCCTACGACTACACCGCCGAGACGATCGAGCAGATCAAGGTGGCGCTCGATTCGTTTCTTCAGACCGGCATCCCCGATCCGAGGTTTCTATGAGCGAGGAGAATCCGAAGGAGTTCAACTGGAACGATCGCTCGCGCTTCCTGCCGACCCCGCAGCAACTCACGCGGTTCGTCGGCGAGGACAAGCACATCATCTCGGTCGCGATCGACGCGAAGCAGTCGAAGATGTCCAAGGCGAAGATCAACGAGATCCTCTTGCAAGCTTCCGGACGTGCCTGCGAGCAAATGATGGAGCTCGCGAGCTTCTACACGATCGATTGTATCGCCGACATTCTCGGGCTCCCCTCGTGGGATTCCGTCCTCGATGGCAACGACTTCTTCGTGGACGAGGTCGGAGCGGCAATCGCCGGTCGCAACGGAGATGATGAAGAAGAAGAAGAAGAAGATCGGAACGTTGTGATCGAACAGGAAATCCACGATGCGTATCACCGCACGTGGTGCAGCGCGGTGGAGTTCGCGTTCGATGCCGGCGCCGATCGCATCGACGCGGGCTTCGTGATCATCGACCACGAGAATGGGATCCTCGAGATCTCATCGGAGAACTGGAACAGCACGGCGACCAAATTCGTCGTGCTTGCGAACGGGATTGATGGCCGCTTCGAGGGCCCGCGATACGGCCCATCCTTGGCGCTGGCATCGGCGGTGGCGATTATCAAGGAGGAGTCGCACGGCGGGCCGCATAGCGCGCGCACGTTCGTCCTCGACAACCTTGGTCTCCTCAAACGCGTGCCCGAGGTGTACGGCGGGCGCACGCTCCTACAGGCGTACTCGGACGGGTGGCGCTGATCACGACGGCTTGACGCGCCGCGCTCGGTACGGCACTATCAAGACGTCCGAGGTGCGGCTCGTCCCTGCGCCTCCTGTCGCCACCCTCGAGAGAGGGAGAAACGCCCGGGTATCAGCCGGGCGTTTCACTTTTCGGGGCGTGAGCTCCACATGATCGCGGTCTCCTCCGCGATCCAGATCCACACGTACGTGGGCCACGGATCTTGCTTCACGAACCCGGGACAGAAAGGCCCCGCGTATGCCGCCTTCGTCTCGATCAGGATGCGCCGATCACTGTACGTCCGTTCCGTGGTCGTCATGTCCTCGTCTTCCGGCGGTGAATTTCTTTCGTCGCATGTTCACAGCGACGCTCGCAAGCATTCCTCGTCGGGAGTGGCGATGTTGTGCACAGGTTATCCACACCCCTAGCGATCTCGGCGGTGAAGTCCGTATCTTGACGCGCGCCGGAAACGCGAGCGATAACGACGTCCAACCCGACCCGAAAAACGTTGAGGCCCACCCGCAGCACCGGATGAGCCTCGGCGATCTACAAGGAGAACAACCTTGCCGAACGCACGCGCATACTACGAAACCACTCTGACACTGTCCAGCTTCGACGTGGGGATCGCGCCCGATGTCCGCAGCTGCGAGGTCTCGTAATGGCACGGATGTCACTAGATGACCGTGCGAGGCGAGATCAGCGCCTCTACGACCTCGCCGCGCTTCTCGGGTGGTCCGTGCGCGAGACATTTGCGGCGCTCATCGACGTTTGGGAGATCTGTTACGACCGCGTGACCGACGTCCTCCCGGAGATCATGGTCAACAACCGGGTCTTTCGCGAAGCGCCTCCTAACACCCCGGTAGATTTTGACTTTGCGGGAAAGATGGTCCAGGTCGGATACGCGCGAAAGCACGCGGCGCCGCGCATGATCGTGATCGCGGGCGCGAAGAAGCACATCAGGTACCTCCGGGAACAGTCGAAGCGGGGAATGGTGGGGGGCCAGAAGTCCGGGGAATCACGACGGAAACATACGAAGCGTGCGCTTCCGGAGGTCGAAGCCATCCGGAAGCCTCTTCCTCTTGTTCCGGATCTGGATCTGGCTACTGCTCCGGATAGATCAGATCGCGAGCGGTCGGACCGCTTGCCCACTACAGCCGGAGCAGGATCTCCCGATCTCTCTCCGGAGTCGGCTTCGCCGGTTTCCCAGATTCCGGAACCGGATCCGCCGCGCCAAGCCCCTCGCCTGCGTGTTGTAGGAGCCCAGGACGAGCTCGTGCGCGAGGTCGGGGTGTTTCACGCCCAGGAGTTCCAACGCGTCAAGGCGGCCCTCAAGAGCGGCTCCATTGGGCCCGACGCGGGAGGTCCCCACGAACAGCTCGAGGAGCTCCTGGCGGTCATCGCCCCCGGGACCGCGCGCACGAAGTGCCTCCACGCGATCGCGGTCCAGGCGGCGGACGCCCTCCGCAAGCGCACGCTCCAGAACTTCGGGGCGGGGATGTGGAAGCTCAAGAACTTCGAGAAGGCACTCACGTTCGACCCGCTCGAGATCGCCGGCAAGCCCAAGGCGACGGTACAGGCTCGCCTCCCGCTGATCCCAGATCCACGCACCGCGGAGCTCAAGGACGCTAACCCGCGCGACCCTCCGCAGTACGTAACCAGCGACGATCCCGAGGCCCGCGCGATGATCCAGGACTACGACTCTACGATCGCTGAGATCGTGCGCAAGTCACGACCTCCACCCACCACGTAAACCACCGCTCAACAACCAACCACCCTCCACGACGCACTCCACGCGACAGCAAAGGACACGACGATGAGTCTTCTCACGAACAAGCGGAACCCCCAACAAGTCGACGACGAGCTCGACAAGATCCAACCCATCGCGGGGCGCGCGAACGAGGCGTACGACCGCGCAAACGTCGCGATCGTCGACACGACCGATGCGTTCGCGCTCGCATCAGGTCGCATCGACGCCGTGAGCGACGAGGTCAAGCAGTTGCAACGTGCTCTCGCGGGGATTTCGTTCACGCTCTTCGGCGACGCCGAGCCGATGGATCCCGGAACCGGCCCGATGCCACCCGGCAAGGGCTGGACGGACTACGTGAACGCCGAGCTCCGATCGCTGGACAACACGCTCGATGATCACAATACGATCCTCGAGAAGATCAAGAAGTCGCTCGAGATCGTGCTTGCGGGCGACGCGATCATGGACATCCGCAACATCCGCATCGCGACGCAGGCGTACGTCGACCAGGCGATCCAGCGGCTCTCAAACGCGCTCCGCGACGAGTGGTCCCGCGTTCACATCAAGCCCGGGATCATTGAGGCCGCGCGCAAGAGAGCGATCGCGATCCTCGGAGGTCACTCATGAAGCAGTCACCGCCGATGGAATTACTTCAGTATCGGAGCGATCCGGTCGCGCGATCTGTCTTGCACGACTGGCACGAAGATCGAGGACGTCGGCCCGTTCGACTGGGGCTCGCGCTTTCGATTATAGACGCAGCCGCAGACGCAGACGCAGCCGCAGACGCAGCCGCAGCCGCAGACGCAGACGCAGACGCAGACGCAGACGCAGACGCAGACGCAGACGCAGACGCAGACGCAGCCGCAGACGCAGACGCAGCCGCAGACGCAGCCGCAGCCGCAGACGCAGCCGCAGCCGCAGACGCAGCCGCAGACGCAGACGCAGACGCAGCCGCAGCCGCAGCCGCAGCCGCAAACTTCCACTACGCACTACTGACCGGAGAGATCGATATGCGCGAAGGACTCAAGATCATCACCCTCACGGGCGGCTACTACGGTCGCCAGATTGTTCGCATCGGCTGGTTGCGTCACATCAGCGGTGACGAGTTCGAGCTTGTGCGCCCGTCAACAATTCTGCGGGTGGGCGCCGCCGACTACGAGGCGCTGGATCGCATTTCGATGGAGGGTCCCGGTAAGACGCACACGGTCACGACCCCGTCTAAAGGCGTCGAGGAAATCCATCGGCTTCTCGTGCGCCGAGCAATCCCGTGTGACGAGAAGGCGTGGGCGAAGCATTGCCCGAAGCCCAAGGGTTTTGTGATTGGAGGTCAATCGTGAAGCGCAAGATCTACCTCGCTTCCTCGTGGAAGACCGACATCGCCCCAACGCTCGCCGCGCTGCGCGATGCCGGTCATGAGATCTACGACTTCAAGAACCCGCGCCCCGATGACGACGGGTTTCGCTGGACGTCGATCGATCCGAACTGGAAGACCTGGACGCCCGCGCAGCTCGCGGTGGCGCTCCAGCACCCGATCGCGGTGAAGGGCCACGGGTTCGATCACGAAGCCATGGAGTGGGCCGACGCCGGCGTAATCCAACTGCCGGCCGGTTCGAGCGCGCACCTCGAGGCGGGCTTTCTCGCTGGTCGCTACAAGCCGACGTGCGTGTACGCGCCGACAACCATGCGCGAGGCGGAGCTCATGTATCGCTCGCTCGCGCCCGTGCTGGGCGAAAACGTGATCTTCACGCACATCGCGGAGGTGATCGCGTTCCTCGACGCACAGCCGGCATACCTCGGCGTCAACCCAAACGCATTGCTCTGCGCGCACTGCTACCGTAACGGTCGCGACATCTCGGGGTTCCACGAAAGATGTCCAAGTTGCGGCGGTGGCTCGAATCGCGCTCTCACCACGGGGTTGCGCACGTGATGGCCCTCCACGCGCAACCGATCGTCGTTCCGTTCAAGCCCGTCACCACGCCGGTGATCAAGTGGGCCGGCGGCAAGACGTCGCTCCTCCCCGAGCTCGTGAAGCGCATGCCCACGGACTGGCGACGCGGCGAATACTACGAGCCCTTCATCGGCGGCGGCGCGCTGTTCTTCGCGCTCGCGCCCACGCGCGCAACGATCGGCGACATCAACCCGCGGCTCACGACGATGTACGGAGCGATCCAAACCGACGTCGATCGCGTGATCCGCAACCTGCGCCAACACGCGAAGCACCACGACGCGCACCACTACGAGCGCGTGCGCGCCACGATGAACGACGCGAGTGTCTTCGGGCCCGCCGCGCAACGCGCTGCGCACCTGATCTATCTCAACAAGACCTGCTTTACGCCTGGATCAATCGCACTCACCGACGATGAGAAGTTCATTGGAATCGAGGACGTGAAGGTTGGCGATCGGATGTGGGGCGGGAGGACTGTTCACGAAGTTCTGCGGCGTCAATATCAAGGTTCGATCTATCGCATCAAGGCACATGGGTACCCTCACCCTCTGTCGGTGACTGATGAGCATCCGGTCTTGTGTTGTCGGCGGTTATCGACCGGCGCGATGTCAGAGCCGGCCTTTGTTGCAGCCGGCAAGCTCACTCTCGAGGACTACCTGCTGATGCCTGGCGGCGGATCCGTTGATCGCTTGATCGAGTGGAAGTTGTTCTGGCCTGCGAAGGAAGATTTGTACTGCAACGTTCGCATGGTTACGCCGAACTTCGACGATGAGAAGGCGGATCGGGATTTCGCTCGTCTCATCGGGTATTACGTGGCCGATGGGTTCTGTGGAGACAGAAACGTGACGTTCACGATGCCCACCGACAACGTGACATCGACGACCGGGAAATCGACGATCACGAACGAAATCGTGGAGATCTGCCAGCGTAGATTTGGAATCACACCGAAAGTCCGCAAGGAGATCGGAAACAAGGTCTCGATTGAGATCCACTCTTCCTACGTTCGTCACTTCGTCGGAGCGCTTGCGCCCGGCCAGACGCACAGTACAGATCCGGCAAAGCGACACACCAAGCGACTCCACGATTCGCTGATGACGGCGCCGATCGATGTTCAACTCGCGATTCTTGCGGCATGGATCAAGGCCGACGGCGGCTTGCGAGCAAAGGTCGCATCGGTAGAACTAACCGGACAAACCGTCGTTGACGATCTCGCGCGACAGTTTCATCGAATGGCTCAACGGTGCGGAATGAAGCCATCATGGAGGTGGTACTTTCCGAAGACGAAGTCGTCCATGCTGACGTTTTCGAGCACCGACGCTGCACGCATGGGATTTCCGGTGCCGAGCAAGGGCGAAGATGGTGACGGAAGGCGCGGCAAGCGTGAAGGTGACGGTGGCCGACGCCCCGTCATCAACGGCCTCATGGCGACAAAAATCGCAGAGATCACCAGGCTCGAATACGATGGGTTCGTCTACAACGTCGAGGTCGACGGCGATCACCATCTGTGCGTCGACGGATTCGTCTCGCATAATTGCTTCAACGGGCTGTACCGCGAGAACAAGGCGGGCGACTTCAACGTCCCGATCGGCGCCTACGAGAAGCCGGCGATCTGCCGTCCACCGATCCTCCGCGCGGCGGCGAAGGTGCTGATGCCGGCGGCGATCGCCACGGGGAACTACGACGAGATCACCTGCACGGCGGCGCGCGGCGACTTCGTGTACTTCGATCCCCCGTACGACGTCCTTCCGACGGCCGACAACTTCGCGAGCTACACCAAGCACGCGTTTGGCCGGCGCGAACAGAAGGAGCTCGCGTCGTTGTTCCACGATCTCGTGAAGCGCGGGGTGCGCTGCATGCTGTCGAACAGCGATACGCGCTTCGTGCGCGGGCTCTACAAAAACTACCGCATCGATCGCGTTGAGTGCGCGCGCTCCATCAACTCGAACGCCAGCGGACGCGGCGCGGTGCACGAAGTTATCGTGATGGGAGGCTACTGAAATATGACCCAGTTATCGTTCGACCTCTCGCTGAAGGCCAAGATCGGCGACCGCAAGGTCATCGCGTCCGTTTCCGGCGGCAAGGACTCGGGTGATCAACGGCATGGGCGGGAACCTCTATAGCGGGGTCCCGTCGCGCGACGTCGCGATCGCGTTGGCGGTCGACTTCGAGCGTTACGGCCTCGATGATGATGACGAGGTCGAGCGACGCGACGTCACCGTGCAGGAAGCCGACGAAGGATTCGGGCCCTACACGCTCGTCGCCGGAAGGGGATCACGCGGGCTCGGAATCATCGAAGTGCATCGGTGCCCCACCTGCATGCGACTTGGCCACCACCCCGACGGTTGACGCGCCGGGCACTTGGTGCCTATGCTCCTGTATCTACAGGCGCCGTGCTCCCCGGAGCCCTGTTGGGAGCATCGGCATGTCCAAGAAGAAGTCGACGAAGAAATCGATCGCGCCTGCCCCCGCTCCGACGGTACGCAAGGCGCGCAAGAAGTCCGGCAAGAGCCTCGCGAACATCCAGCGTCGTCGCAAAGCTCGTCGGAATCCGTCGGCCGCGCCCGTCGCCCGTCTCGCCGCGAACCCCGCCGCGATGACCGACTTCACCCACGTTGTGCTCCCCGGTTTCGCCGCCTATGGGGGCACCCGCGTGGTCTCGCGCATCGTGTACTCGCTCGTGCAACGGAAGTGGCCGAAGTGGGGCAAGCACGCCGCCGCGCTCTCGGGCATCGCCACCGCCGCCGCGGCGTGGTTCTTCGCTCACAAGGTGAAGCGGCTCGCCCAGTACCACGACGGGATCATCGTCGGGACCTCGATCGCCGCGCTCCAGGGCATCGCGACCACCTACGTCCCCGAGAAGTACTCGTGGCTCCTCAAAGACCCGCGCCCCGAGGACGTCAAGGCTGCGCTGCCCAAGCAGATCGCGGCGAGCTCGAGCTCGCCGGCGCCTGAGACGTGGTCGGACGAGTACAGCCATCTCGAGGAGGAGCTCGCGGGCGTGGAGCGCTCGAGCTCGAAGCGCACGCGGTTCGTGTCGCCGCCCAAGCCCTCCGCGCGCCCGGTCGCGCAGGCGCTCGAGCAGGCCGCACGAGACGACGACGCAGACGAGCTCGATCCCGATCTCACGTCGGAGCTCGGCGAGGAGGACGTCGACTCGCTCTACTCGGGCTCCTTCGCGCAGAACAACTAGCCGCTCGCGACCCCACGATGAGCCGCTACGTACACCACTTCGATGATGGATCGATCGCCATGCGTGGCGATCCGGAGCCCGTCGTGGCGGCGTCGCCCATGACGCTCGAGATCCTGGGCATGCGCACGCAACAGATCCTCGACTGGCAACGCAAGGAGGACCGCCGCCGCATGTGGGGGCTCATCTTCACCGTCGGCGGCGCGCTGTTCGCTGCCGTCAAGCTGGGGTTCATCGTGCTCCCGCACATCCGCAAGAAGCCGCACGCGCTCGGGACGCTTGTTCCGATCGCGAATCCGACTACCCTTTCTCGCCGGCGTCGTCGGCGTTGATCATCCACCCACGCTCGTAGATCACTCGCAAAGGACCACGTCATGCCCAACCTGTTCGTCTCGCTTCCACTCCCCCCGGGTTCCGGTGTCGGCGCCCCCGCCGACGTCTCGGCGATGGGCCGCGACAAGACCATCATCGTAGACGGCTCCGTCGCCGGCACGGTCGTCACGATCGAAGCCTCCGTCGACGGCGTCACGTTCGCCCCGGTCGCCACGTTCGCCACCGGCACGCTGGGCGAGATGGTCGTCTCGATCGCCGCGAAGTTCTTGCGCACGCGCGTCGCCGGCACGGTGGCGGGCGTGACCGTGAGCGCGAACGACAACGGCGGTCTCTTCTCGGCGCTCACCTTGCCGGTCGGCAACGGGATCGGCCCGACGTTCAACGCGTCGGAGCACGGCTCGTTCTCGAGCTTCATCGTCGGCGGCGTGTTCCCCGGGGCAGCTGTCAACATCCAGGGCTCGGCCGACGGCGTGATCTGGGCGACCGTCGCCTCGTTCAACGGCGCCGGCGGCATCATCTCGCGCGACGAGATCGCCGATCTGTACCGCGTGGTTGTCTCCGGTCGCGGCGCGGGCGTGTTCACCGCGACCGCGGGCGTCGGCTCGATCAACGACGGCATCACCGCCGCCGACAACCCGCCGCTCGCGGCGTTCGTGTATCGCCCGGGTGCGACCGGCGCCGAGGCGCCGCCGAACAGCCACGTGTACACCGACTGGTACAAGCTGATGGCGGCGGTCGATGCCACGAAGCATCAGGGCTATCGCTACATCCAGTTCGACAACCGCTTCGCGCCGAACCCGGCGCTCGATCCGGTGCAGACGCCGTTTGCGGCGTTCAACAACCCGCTCCCCGCGCTCACCCCGCTCGTCGTGGGCCTCTACCCGTGCGCGATCCCGCCCCCGCCGCAGGGCCAGGTGTGGGACATGCTCGATGTGATCTGGACCGATCGCGGTGGATCTCCGGGGCTCGACTCGACGTACATCCGGCTCCTCGACGGCGGCGCGAATCGCCCGTGTCGGATCATCAACCTCAAGCGCATCGACGCGATGATCTTCGGGATCAACTATGACGGCCTCACGGTGGGCAACCACCCGTTCAAGACGTCGCTGTCGAACGTGCGCCCGGAGGCGGGCCCGTTCTACGGGCTCGTGTTCGAGGGCGTCCGCCTTCGCATGTACAACACGAACGTGAATTCGCAGCCGATGTGGCTGTCGGACATCGGTCCTGGCGCACCGCCGAGCGCGCAGTCGTTCCTCGACATCCAGAACAACGCCGCGCTGGGCCTCAACCCGTTCAATCCCACGCAGCCGTCTCCCGCGCCCGTGTTCGAGATCGCCGTCGGCGCCACGCTGATCCTCTTCGGCAAGCGCACGACGCAGATCCAGAACAACACGTTCAAGGGCCTCGCCGGTTCGACGATCAGCATCCAGACGTACTTCTCCGAAGTCTGGGGCAACGCGGAAGATCAGAACCTGCAGTGGGTGCAGCCCGCATTCCAGGGCAGCTTCCCGCCGATGGTCTACCTCTGCGCGACGCAGCGGTTCCGTCCGAGCCCCACCGTGCTCGCCGCGAACGGTGCGGCCTTCTTCGGTGAGGTCTGCAAGGTGAACAGCGCCGCCGGTCCGATCCGCGTGAACTTGCCGAAGGCGTCGTTTCCCGTCGGTGGCCCGACGGGCGCTTTCCCATGGGAAGGCACCGCGATCGTCGTGCTCGACGTCGCGGTGGTTCCCGTGCCGGGAAACATCACGGTCCGCGCTGCCAACGGCGACAAGATCAACGAGTCGGTGCCCGAGACCGGCGTCGGTCAGTCCGACACGGTAGTTCCGGTGTCGGCGGCGCCCCCGTACACGCAGCGAGCTCTACGGTTCTGGCCCGATCGCACGACGACCCAGAACGATGGTTCGTGGTTCACGATCGAGTAGCCAGGCGGTGATCGCCTGATCGCGATCTAGCGGCGATTCACGATAGAATCCGGGGATGAAGATCTCGTATGGACCCCCCGGTCACCGCGGCGTGTCGCACCTGATGGCCGTCGGTGCCGACGAGCTCGGTCCCACGCCCACCGCGCAAGCGGTCGATCGCGGGATGACGGGCGCCGTGATCGCCACGGTGGCCGGCGCCGTGCTCGGAATGCCGAGGCTCACCGCGGGCGGGATCGGAGCGCTCCTCGCCCTGGCGGTAGTCCGGCGTGTCGGCACGCAGCCGACGACCGTCGTCGTCTCGAAGTCGAGCTCGAGCTCGCCGAGCGGCGACTAGTGACCGCCCCACTCGACGTAGATCTCGAGCGAGCCAGAGTCCGTCTGTTGGGTTTCGTTGTGCAGCGTCGCGGCGAAGTCGGCGTGCGACGTCCCGGTCTTCACGATCGAGATCGGCACCACCGTCGCCACGTTCGCGGTGACGTCGACGCTCACCTTGACGGCATCCTGCAGGCCGACGAGATCGCCGTCGCTCATCGTGTACGGCTGCCAGTTCGGTTGTACGAGCGCGACGTCGGCGGGGACCGCCTTGTCCGAGAAGCCGATGATGCCGGACGCGTTCGCGTCGAGTGAGACGCCGGTGATGCGAAACAGGTTCTTCGACACCTGGACGACGACGGGGGTACCAGTGAAAGACATGGGGTTGCTCCTTCCTCGGACGCTATCACGAGGGCTTTCATCCACGGAAGTGATGCGTTATAGTCCCGAGGTTCGGTTTCCTTAGCCATGGGCGCCCGGGAATTCTCCCGGGCGTTCGCCGTTTCGGGTAGGCTCGTCGCTTCTGTGCCGGATCTATTCGCGCGCGGGATTGTCTGCGGACGCCTCGGAATTCGCCGGGGCGTTCGTTTTTTCGGCTAGGGTCGCAGCGATGATCCGTTTCTTTCTCCAGGTCGCTCCCGGCGAGATGGGCGATGTCCCCTACGGCTACCTTCGCGCGATCGCGCAGATCGACATCCCGGTGCGCGCGATCCCGATCGGCCCCGCCGCGGCGATGAACGCGGAGCGGCGCTGGTACGATCTCTCCCGCCTGTTCATGGAGCCGATGCGCATCCGCGCTGCTGGCGAGCTCGAGCACGTCAATGTCGTGTGCGCCCCGCTCGGGACCATGCTGGGCGTGCGCGCTCCGATGCGCGCGATGGGCGGCACGGGCGATCTCGTGAAGCAGGAGGGCGGGGTCACCGACGTGATGCACTTCCCCCGTGATCTGAAGGCGAGCCTGGGCGTCGTCGACGCGAAGACTCCGGACGTCGTGTACGAGCCCGCGACCGCGTTCAGCGGGATGTGGACGAAGGGCTATCGCAACGTCGCGATCATCACGAACGACTTCCTCGAGCCCGTGGCGATGCCGTCGGCCTCCGAGCTCCGCATGCTGGGCGACTACGATCTCATCATCGTGGGCGCCGAGGGCCCGAGCGTTCAGGAGCTCCGCAATCACCTCGACGCCGATTGGTGTACCCAGGAGCTCACCAAGCCGCCGGCGTTCTCGGGATCGATCGACGAGTTCGACGTGGAGCTCGCCAAGGAGGGCCCGTATCGCCAGGTCGCCGAGATCCCGCCCGTGCTGGCGGTGAGCCATGTCCTGCTCGAGCCGGAGATCGTGCGCGGGTTCGGTCGGCTGATCACGGATAGGCCCGAGCTCGAGCTCCGCGCTGATCCCGCGCCGCGCGCCCAGACCGCGCATCCCGAGGCGACGCCGCTCGCGCGATCGCGCACGCAGCGTGCGATCTCCGTGATGGCGGGTTGGTTCGGGTTCAAGTCGTCGTGATGGGACTGATGTGATATCGAGGATCCGAAAGGATCCTCTCCATGTCCACGCACGTCCCTTCTGAGAAGCAACGCCACCTCGACGCGCTCATCGCCGCCGGTCACGCCGTCCAACTGGGCCTCCGCGGCGCACCCGAGCCGCTGCAGCCCGCCACGTGCGAGCGCCTGGTCGGGTTCGACACCCTCTACCGCCTACACCTCAAGGCGCTGATCCCCGATCAGAACAATCCGAAGGCCAAGCCGCGCGAGGTGACGCTGCCGATGATCTTCGACGTCACCGACGTGCTCGTGATCATCGAGCCCCCCGTGTCGGTCGCCGGCCAGAGCGGGATCATGGTGCCCGCGGGAGCGGTATCGCCCGGCGGCATCCACCTGGTCGGCAAGTAGGCGCGGCGCCCCGCGCCGAGCAGATCCCCTCATTGACAAATGTCATGACGTCACGTATCGATGATCTCGTGACCACGCGGCAAGCGATCGACGGCGTCGGCGCCATCTTCACGAACGCCTCGGGCGGCGTGACGATGGTCGTGTCCGATGACGTGGCCGATCTCTTTGATCGCGCCGCCCGAGCCGGGGTATCGAACGACGAGCTCGTGGTACGGATGATCGAGGAAGCCAAGCATGCCACCCACGCAACCGTTCCCACGCCCGACGACGCAGGGCACCGTTCAGCGCGGCGTCCCATGCCCCCATTGTGGGGAGATGATGGACTTCCGAGCGCACGCGGACGAGACCTCGGGAGGGAAGGGTTGGGGCGAGCAGGCGCTCGAGACCGGGGCGATCGTGGAGTGCGACAACGAGCGGTGCGTGGATTCGAGCGGTCGCCCGCGGGTCTCGAAGATCCTCGCGATCGAGAAGGTCACGCTTGTTCGTCTGAAACGGCTGTAGCGCTCCGGCGCGCACGAGCTCGCCGCCGGCGCGTGCGGGTGTTCGCATAGGTTTGTCGTAACACCGGACAAACGCCCTCTCCGGCCCCGCTTCTCACGAAGCCACGTCCGCTGGGCAGAGAACGGTGAGACACCCGGGAGAGACCGGGCCGCAAGGTTCTCGACGACGACGATCAACTCTCCAACGACAGGACACGGACGATGACGAAAGCAGACGACAAGGCCGAAGAGCGCACGATCGCGCGCGACTTCGTGATGGCCAGGCTCGCGGCCACGCGTGTCCATCTTCAGAGCGGGCTCGAGCTCGTGGACGAGGCGCTCGCGCACTTCGTCGATCCCGCGGACGACAGGAAGGGCAAGCACCGCAGCGAGCTCCTCGAGAACATCGATCTCGCGTGCGGCGACGGCGCCCGCTCCGTGCAGCTCGCACAGACCGCGTGGGAGGACGTCGACGCGACCGAAGAAGAGCCCGAACCCGACGATGAAGTCGATGATGAGGACGACGAAGACGACGAAGACGAGTAGGCCATGGCCAACTACGTTGAAGAGGTCTCGCCCGATGGAACCGGGTGAAGCCGTGAGCCGCCCGGACTGGCAAGTCGCGCTGATCAATCGCGGACGCTCGACGACTTTCGCCGCGTCGACGACGGCAAGCCGATCACGATCAACGTCGACGAGGAAGTACGTCGACGAGGAAGTCGACCGCGAGAAGTTCGCGCCGACGTTCGTCTGCGAGAAGTCCGGCTTCGTGAAGGCGCGCAAGACTGCCGCCGAGTGGGCTGCAATCAACGGCAGGGGACTCCTCTGCTCGACGGAGTACTGACCATGAGAATCAAGCCAGCTCACATTTACGTCGGCGCATCGTCGAATGAGATCGATCGCGCCGTGCGCTGCATGCAGATGCTGAAGTCGGCGGGCTTCATCGTCACATCGACATGGCCGGCGACGATCGCGAATGTCGGCGACGCGAATCCGCGTGATGCGTCGACCGTCGACCGATGCACGTGGGCGTCGTCGGATTTCCGCGAATTGGATCAGGCCGACACGTTCTGGATGCTGGTTCCGTCCGTCGGCACTGGTCGCGGCGCATACGCCGAACTCGGCTACGCGAAGGGTCGCGACAAGCTGACATTGTCGAGCGGCGACACGAAGCAGTCGATTTTCTGTGCGCTGACCGCCGAATTCGTCGACGACATCGAGGCATTCGCCACGCTGTGTAAGTGGGCGCGCGAAGGCGTCGACGTGCTGTCGCCTGTTCTCAGCTAATGGAGAAGGAGCATCGCTGTCGGTACTGCAACACGCCGCTGATTGAAGGCCCGCCTACGGTGTGGTCTGCGTATGGAGTTATCGCGTTCCTGCGGAAGCACGCCCCGCGGTGCCTCGCTCGCAAGTGCGGCGCGTGCGGCGCTCCGCGTGGGATCGAGTGCCACGGCTTCGACGAGCTCGGGCGTCGCTACGACATGGCCATATGAGGCGGCGAAGCATACAGGAGCGCGTACGCGCGCTGCGCATCGACGGGATGACTCCCGCGCAGATCGGCGCGGCGCTGACGTTGCCGCTCGAGCGCGTCGCGCACTACCTGAGCCCCGCGCGCAAGCGGCGCGATCGCGCGGTGGGCCGGCGGCGCTACCAGCGGCGCGTCGAGTGCGAGATCATCGAGTACCGCTGCGGTGCGTGCGGCGGCGTCGGGCACAACCGGCGATCGTGCCCGCAATCGTATGTCGCAAAAGAATAGTTCTGCGACAACGTAACATGTTGAAATTACTAAGGAGTGCAGGGTGACCGAGAAAGCCGCCAAATTCAGCAAGATCGACGTCGCAGACATCGAGTGCATGCTTGAGCCCGACTATCGCGACGCAGGCCGCACACCAAAGCAAACGCTCCTCCGGCGCATGGCCGAGCTCCACAACCCGCACATCGAGCTCTGTATCGACGGGAATCGCATCGTGGGCGCGGTGTTCCCCATCGAGGAGAGCGTCAACGGCAAGGCGTACGCGACGGGCCTGTGGCGCGTCGAGGTTCCCAAGATCGGGATCCCGTGGGTCGATAAGGCGGACGCGATGCCGCGCATGCGTGTGCACGAGATGGTGCTCTACGTCCATGAGGCCAACATCACCACGTTCGGCGTGTGCATCCCGCGCGAGCTCGAGGCCGCGCGACCAGCCCCGCAGATGTCGCCCGATGAGATCGAGGCGCTCCTCGGCAACGATCCGAGTGCGTCGGCAAAGCTCGTCGCGACGTGTACGCGGTGCGGCGAGAACTTCACGGCGATCGAGGTCGGCCGGATCTCCTCTCGACTGGCAGATCCGGCACATCAGACGCTGCATCACGACGGGCTTTGCGGTGGCGCGCTCGGACCCTACCAAGCCGATGACGCACCGTGAGCGACGACGACGACGATCCCGCGCCGGTCACGTTCTTCGTGTCGGGGCTCGCCGAGACGAAGGGATCGTGGATCCCGATCGCCGCCGGCCGGCTCAAGCCCGACAACGCGCGTGAGAAGCCGTGGGCCGTGACCGTCGGGTGGTGGGCGCGCATGGCGATGCGCGGTCGCCGGATCCTCTTCGTGCGCGTGCACGTGGAGCTCTACGTGACGCTCCCCGTTCCACCCAACAAGACAAAGAAGCACAAGCGCGACGGTGACAAGCTCGCGCGGTCGTGTCTCGATGCGATGTCGGGGATCGTCTACGTCGACGACGAGCTCGTGGACGGGATCGTCGTGCACAAGCGCACGCACCCCGATCCGAAGACGCATGGGGTGCGCATCGTCGTGACGAAGCACGTGTGCCCCGACGCGGCGAGGTTCTTGTGATCTGCGGCGAGCCCGGATGCGGGAAGCCGGCGCCCCACTACTGGCAGTGTCCGACGCCAGCGTGCAAGCGCGAGCTCGGCTACTGCCGCGACCACGAGACCACGACGTCGGTCGGCACGCGCTGCGTCGGCACCACGCGCGCCGCCGACGAGATGCAACGCCACATCCAACAGGAAGGACATCAGCGATGAGCGAGACCCCGGGAAGCTTCATCACGACGGGCACGACGACAGCCCATGGGATGGACGATGTCGAGTGGCTGCGCGTCTCGCGCCTCGCGCGCGTGCGGTTCGAGATTCGGGCGACGCCGTCGCGGTGCTTCGTAGCCATCACGGACGCGGGCACCTTCGAGATCCTCGACGAGATGCGCGCGATCGGGCAATGGCTCATCGCGCACGCGCCGCCCGTCGCGGGCAACGACACCCCGCCGAGCGATCTCGCGATCGAGCAACGAGCCGCGCAGATCTTCGCCGCGATCGCGAACTATCGATCGCAGTCCGAGATCATGACCATCGAGGAGCTTGCTGGATGGAACATGCACGCGAACGAACTGTGCAATAGCCACGAGGACGTCCCGACCTTTCCAACCTGTGATGCGGAGTGGGCTGGCTGGCTCGCCCGCGAGATCCATTACACCAACGCAAGGGAGCAGCGATGAGCGACAGCACGTTCACGAACGAAGATATCGAGGAGATCGGCGACGAGGATCTTCGCCTACGCCTGCAGGCGCTCGACGAAGCGCAATCCACGTGGGAGGAGCTCGCGTACCTATCGAACCCGAAGATGCCGTGCCCCGAATGCTCGGGTGGCGGGTTCGTCGCGTCGGGATCGCTGGGCGACGTGTGCGTGCGGTGCGGCGGCGATCGTGTGATCGATCAGCCCGGCGTCGAGTCGCGTGTCGATCTCGCGCAGTTCCGGCCGATGCGCGCCGCGCTCGCGGCGTACGGGGAGGCGCTGGACGATCGGCTGTTCCCCGACGATCCGGATGGCCGGCGGGCGGCGGGCGGGCTCAAGTCGCGCCGCAATCTCGCGCTCCCGCCGGCGTCGTCCTTGCCCACGCTCGAGGCCATCCAGGCGCTCCAGAGGCTGGGCATGGACAAGACGCGCCTCCTCGGGTCCGCCCCGCCCGGCGTCTTCGATCCGAAACTCCTCCGCGCCCCGCAGCGCGCGAAGGGCCTCGCCGGCGAGGGCCACCTGGGCGAGTACGAGGACGCCGAGCTCGCCGACATGGAGAGCGAGAGCGACGCGTGAGGAACCTCATCGAAGCGACATGATGACCACCGCCGCCCTCCGCAAGAAGCTCGGGCTCTCGCCGTCGCAGTTCGCGCGCGCGCTGGGCGTCGCCGAGCGCACGGTGTACCGCTGGGAAGCAGGCGCGACGCCGGACGGGCTCGCGGCGGAGGCGATCGCGAGCTTTCGGGACGCCATCGAGGCCGGCGTCGCGCCCCGCAAGGTCGGTGAGCTCGTCATGCAGGGCGTGCGACGCCTCCTCTTCCAGCAACTCACGCGCTGATCACGCTCACCCATCGACGACAAAGGACAAGGACGAACAATGAAGGATCCGACATGACCGCCCAACCGACCATCATATCCACGACACCGTCGGTCACGGCCCGCCAGCGCTTGGGGCAGATCATCGCGTGGCACATCGATCGCCGCGGATGGGACGCGCGGCGTGTCGCGAATGCGACGAGCACGTCGATCGATGTCGTCCACGACTGGCGAGGCGGCCGCACGGTGCCGAGCTCGCGCCAATGGATGTTGCTCAAGGGCACCGTCGCGCGCGACCTCAGCGAGAGCTCGCAGTTGTGGCACGAAGCGATGCTCGAGTACGAGGAGAGCGAGCGCATCGCGAAGGAGGAGAAGCGCAAGATCATGGCGAACCACCACGGCGCGAAGAATGCGCCGGCGGTGGCGAAGCTCGTGTCGATGGCTGACAAGATCCAGAGCGTGATCGCGACGCCGCTCCCGCCACCACCGCCTGAGCCGTCACCGTCACCGGATCTTGTCAAGGCCACGCCCGAGGCCGCCGAGGACGCCACGGACGCACGTCGGAGGGCTTATCGCAAGCGCCCGAAGGGAGCGCTAACCCTCGAGGCGCAAGTTCTTCGACGCGAGTGGGCGACCGCTTTCTTCCGCAACCGCCCAAATGCCCCGGTACAGGGTGCGGATTCGCTCTCCTCCGAGATGCGCAAGATCTACGGCGTCGGGATCGATCACGACGTGGCCTTCGAGATCAAGCGGCGCGTACGCGAAGAGCTCGGGCTCAAGCCAGGCGGCGGGACACGAACGGACCGCGCGCCGATCGACATCATCACCACCCGTTCGCCAACGACCACACCCGAAACCGCCAAGGACACCGTGAAGACATCCCACTCCGACGTGAACACCGCTGCGCAACTCGTGCTCGACACGATTCCGAACCTTCGTACGTTCACGATCGTCGTCGGCGACGATGGGCGCCCAAAGGTGAGCTATACCGTGCGCGAGACCCGCGTCGTCGAGGAGTCCCACACGCTCGAGATGAAGCCTCGCTAGGTCGCGCGAGTGAATGTTTCGCCGTTCCAGACCCAGACGGTATCGGGCGGCGGCGGATCGAAGATCGCACGACCCTCGAAATCGAGGTTCTCGATCAGGACTGTCTCGGTGGCGGGATCGAACGTGCCATCGGTCGCGAAGTCGCAGAACCCGGCGCGTAGCACGACGCCCGTCGCGGTCACCACGACCACCTGCTGTAAGTCTTCCATCAGAGCTGCTCCTCGTAGCCTAAGACCCACACGTCGACGAGCCCTCCGGCGGCGGCGTTGGCGTAGGCCATGCGCTGGCTCGATGACACGCGCATCTCGACATCACACGCCGTGTTGCCGTTGAGCAGCGAGCGCTGTGCATTGGCGATCAACTGCGTCGGATCGTCATAGAAGCTAACGGTGGTCGCGCCGCGCTGCGCGAGTTGGAAGCGGCCGAAGCTCGCCGAGTTTGGGATGAGCGATCCGCAGTTCACGGCGGTGACCACGGTCGCCGCGCCGCCCGTGAGTTGCTGCCTCGAGCTCATGGCGTCGCGATACTGGATCGATCGCTCGGCGCCCTGGCCGTACGTCACGAACTCGCGGAAGTCGCTCGACGGGTTATTGCGGACGTAGCCGACGCGCCGATAGATGTCGTATCCGGCGGGAAGCACCGTCGGGTTGTCGCCGCCGGTCGACAGCAAACTGTTGGGTGGCAGCGCACCCGTCGAGTCGGCGATCACGAAGATGGAGTAGAAGGTGCTCGACGCCTCGACTCCCGTGTCGAGCCCGCCAGCACCTGCGACCGCGATGTTCGCGACGATCGGTGCGGTCGTCCGGATCGTGTAGGCGTCCGTCTTGTCACGGCACGCGCCAATGCCGATCGTCACCGTCGAGACCGAGGTCCATGCCGCGACGAGTCCGTAGATGTTGCCGCGGATCGGCGGCGTGAGTTGCGTGACGAGCCCGTCCGACGAGCGAAGGAACGCGTCGGTGACGCCAAGCGCGGTCTTCGCGTAGAGAATCGCGCGAGCAGCGACGGCGCCCGGGTTGCCTGGACGCGCGAAGACGTCGGTGTTGAGGCTGTTGCTCAGGTTGTCGTACCCGAGCGAGTCCATGTAGTCGTCGAGATTCTCGACGATGCCAGGAACCGTGTCGTCGTACTGGAGATTCGCGACGGGCGAGCGGAACCGCTCGACGGCACTCACGGAGGCGTCGACGTACCGCTGCAACTGGTTGTTGCCGGGACCCTTCTCGACGTAGAAACGAGTCTGGATGGCCATTAGGCAAGCTCCAAGGTGACCATGGAATCAACGACCGCTGCAGAACCAGCGTTCGTCTCTCGCAGCGCGACATCATCGCCCTGCGCGACAACGACGGAGTGAACCGTATCACTCGCCACGCCAACCACGGTGGCCGACATGGCGGCGATGACGATAGCGGTCGCAACGCCATTCACGAAGATGGTGTACGTGATAGGCCCCGCCGCCACGCCCGCCGCGCTGTTGTGCCGCGCGAACAAATTGCGAAGCGTTCCAGCGCGTGGCATGCGCATGCGATAGACGCTCGTGGTGGGCGGCGAACTGTCCATGCGACCCGGCGGCATAAACCTCGTGCTGCTCGCCGGGAACGTCGACGAGCCCCAGAAAAGCACGGCGCCGGCGCCGGCCGCTCCTGTGGGACCGACCGGACCGACCGGACCCGGAGGGCCAGCGACCACGGGGACTTCGATCTTCGCGACGCCGCCGCCGAGATCCGATGCGGTGACACCGCCGCCGACGAAGTTCAGCGTGGTGAACGGATTGCCCGCGATAGCGGCGCCTTCATCCTGTACGAGCACGGACCAGGTGATCCACGACGCTCCGTCCCACCACACCGGGCGCGTGATCGTGGTGTCGAAGTACTGCTGTCCGACGTAGGGACCCGACGGGCGATCGGCGGTGACGCCCGACCAGTCGAGTTGGTTGATGCGAACGATCTGGTTGAGGTTCGCGCCACCTGCGAGCACGACGAGCGATTGCAGCGGGACCGCGCCCAGTACCGCGTTGACCGTCGAGAACGTGCCGTTGAGCGTCAGCGTGGCGCCAGGCTGCGCGAGGTGACCGAACGCGCAGTTGTACGCGGGCGCCGCCGGCGACGTGGAGTTGATGACGATGTTACCGAATGATCCGCCGTTCGTCTCGAAGAGGTTGTCGACCCCCGTTCCGACGAGCTGGTTGAGCGTCAGCGTGCCGCCCAGCGTCGAGCATTGCTGGAAGTGTGTCGGGATGCCGCCCAACGTGATGTCGGCCAGGAACTCGCACGCGATGAAGTCGATCTGGTTGGAGACCGGGTTGATCGTCTTCTCGTTGATCGTGACGTTGCCGGCGAAGCGCACGCCGAAGGCGTAGAGCTTGCCCTCGTTCGAGGCGACCGGCGCGAAGTCGATGTCGATCGCGCCGAACAGCCCGACGTTGATCCAACTCGAGCGCATGTCGCTCGGGACGATCGCGCCTGGCGGCGGGTAGTTCGTCCATCGCGCGTCGATCGACCAGTCGCCCTTGATCCGCGTGTGGTTGAAGCCCTCGCCCATCACGCAGATCTGCGGGGGCAACACGAGAGCTCCGTCGTCGTACGTCCCGGCGTTCACCATCACGCACGGGCGGCGGAACGGCGGCACCGGTTGGGGCTCGACGGGTAGGACGTACGTCGTCCAGGCGAACTCCATCGCAGCCTGGACGGTGAGGAACGGCTTGCCGATCGAACCATCGGCGGTCGCGTCGACGCCGTTCTTGCCGACGTAGACGGTGTAGAGCTTCGGCTGGACGCCGTCGATCTTGATCCGCGCGACCCCGCCGCCCTGGTCGGTCGCGACCACGCCGTCGCCAACGAAGTTCAGGCCGGTGTGTGGGTTGCCAGGGATCGCGGCGCCTTCGTCGTAGATGTCGATCCCGTTCGCCGTCCCGTAGTCGTGGATCGCGCCCAGCGAGACCGATGCCGCGAACGGGACGCCCGACTTCCGCCCGGAGACGTTCGCGCGCACGAACTCCTTCGTGACGATGGTCGTCTGCAAGTTGCCCGTGCCGGAGAACACGACGGTCGGCGCGTAGCTCGTACCGTCCTCGCTGGTCTCGATCGTGATCGTCGTGCCCAGGAACGCGCCGCCAGCGATGAACGTCGTGAGCTCGCCGTACAGCGAGACGTTGACCGCGGGGCCGGGCCCGTTGAACACGGGGAGCGGGATCGTCGTGAATAAGCCGCCGGTGTCGCTCGAGCCGACGTCGACGTCGCACGCGAATGGGACGCCGCTCTTGCGGCCCTGTACTCGGAGACGCATGAATTGCGCGGCGACCTCGATCACGACCTCTTGCGCGAGGTACTGGAAGACGACCAGCGGCTGAAAGACCACGCCACCATCGTTCGAGACCTCGACGAACACCGTCGCGCCTGGGAACGCGCCGACGCCCACGATCGTCTTCTGGCGCCCCATCGCCGAGGTGTCCACGGCCACGCCCGTGCCGTTGAGGAGCGGGAGAGGTAGGTCGAGAAAAATGTTCGGCATGGGGCAACCAGACTAGCGTTTCTTGCGCAGGTAGAGGAAGGCGCCGATGCCCACGACGGCGATTCCGGCCGCCGCGACGATAGGCCAGCGTGACGATGCGCCAGGCGTTCCGGTCGCTCCGGTGTTTGCATCGGACGCGGTCGTCTGCGGCGCCGCGGTCCGCGGCCCCGTTGACTGCACGTTGGCGGCGATCGCATCGGCGATCGTGAGTCCCAGCGCGGGCGGCTTCTTCGCGCACGCCGCGCAGCACGCACCGGTGGGTGACGGCGTCGGGTGGTAGCTCATCGCTTGCTCCGTTTCTTCGAGCTCGCGAGCCCGAGATCGCCATCGAAGTACTGATGCGACTCGATGCGCGGGAACTTGAGCGGGAACTTCGCGTGAGCGTCGAACCACGACACCCCGTGCCCCATCGCCTGCATCGCGAGGTAGTGCCCGAAGGAGTCGAGGTACGCGTCCTCGCCGACCGCCTCTGGAAGATAGGACTGACGCGTGCTGATGCCGATATACCCGTCAGTCCGACCTTGACCTCGCCAGCGGCGCCCTTGATGCTCGGTGAAGATATCGCTACGGCGTTCACGGGTTGGCGAGTTGATGAGATTGGCGCGATCCGCCATCTCAGCCTCGGACACGAGCGCCGCCATCGGCTTGTCGTTGAGCTCCTCGAACTTCTCGTACAACTTATCAGCAGCCTCGAAGGCCCACGCCGGCGTGGCCGGGGCGACGTCGTCGTAGTCGAGCCCCGACGACATGCTGCGCGGGAGCCCAGCGGCCTCGCGCTCGTCGGGTGACATGTGCTCTTCGTACTCGTTCGCGAATACGTCGATGAAAATCGCGCGGGCCATGCCACGCTCGATCTCGGGTGGGTTGCGCCGAGCTCCGCACGAAGGGTTCTCGCGAAGTCCAAGCGCGCGTTCGCACGTATCGATGGTTCCGTTCACGAAACCATCGCTGAAATCAGCAACGTCGCGGTCATGTTGCTCTTGTGCTGTCAGCGAGACGTCCTTTGTTGTCGATCCTTTGAGGACCTCCCACACGATCGTGCCGTCGGTCGTTGCGGAGGCGAGTGCGATATCCAACGGGCTGCGCGCCAACTCAGGAACGAGGATGCGATAGCCTTCTTCGACACGACCCTCGCGAAACGCGTCGATCGCGACGAGCACGCCCTCCTTGATGGCATCGTCGAGATATCCATCGCTTGGGAACATTCGATGCGCCCATTGATATCCGGCGTCATACAACATTCGATGCGCCCATTGATATCCGGCGTCATACGCGCGTGTGCCGCGCCGGTCGATGGCCGCGCCTTTTCGGTCCGGGCGCCGCGGTGCGAATTTGCCCTGATGTTTGCGCTCGTCGATGGGGTTCTTGTTGGGCGATGGGCGCGTTGCGACCTTGACGCCCTGCGCGCCCTGCGCGATCAGGTCGTCGCCGATCTTCTTCGCCTCGGCGTACGTCGCGCACGTCGCCTCGAGGCCGACGCTCGAACGCACCTCCCACTCGGGCGTGGCATTGGAGTTCCCCGTGGTCTTGGAGCTCGGGTTCCCGGTGAGGTGCGTTGCGGCGTCCGCTTGCAGAGACTGGACCGATGGGTACTTGAACGTCACGCGCCCTCGCTTTCGGATTCCGAATAGTACCGGCCATTGGCGCCGATCACGAGATTGTCGACGACCGGCACGCCCATGAGCATCCCAGCGTCTCGGATCCGTTTCCAGAGCGCGTGATCTTCGTTCGACGGCGTGGGGTTGCCCGACGGATGGTTGTGCATCGTGACGAAGCCGGCGGCGCCCGCGAGGAGCGCGGCCTGGAAGATCCCGCTCGTGTGGACCTCGACGCCCGCGGTCCCGCCGCTCGACATCTCCTGATAGCCGACGACCTGGTTACGGATGTCGAGGAAGATCACGACGAACATCTCAGTCGCGAGATCCATGTAGCCCTGGCATAACTTCACGAGGTCGCGCGGCGACCCGATCGTGGTCCCCTTCGGGATGCGCAGATCGAGATCGCGCTTGAGCTTGGCCACGACCTTCTGAGGCGTGAACTTCGCGATCTTCGTCATGTCCTTCGATGGGTTCTTCTTCATGCCCTTCATGCCGTCGTCGGCGCGACCACGCAACAGGAGCAAGATCTCCATCCACCACCCTAGGACGAAGTCGCCGTCTGTGGTGCGTCCAGGATCGGCCGAGAAGTCGTAGAACCAATAGATCTTGGCACCATCGAGCGAGGTGCTCGACAAGTCGAGAAGGTCGCGCATGGCGCTCGCGTCGCTCGCGTCGGCACGGCGCTCGCGCCCGCGATCGCCGATTTTCGGATGGAACTCGTACAACGACCACCCTCCACGCGAATCGCGGTTCACTGCGCGGCGATGGATCTCGTGATCCATGCCGTACTCTCCCTCGCGCGTTACTTGAATGACGCGGCGATACGGCGCCGCTCGTACGGTGACGCGAATCTTGCCGCCCCAGAAGTCGGCTGCCGTGTGGAGTTGCTCCTGCGCGTCCGCGTTCTCGGCGTCGAGAGTGCCGATGATGGTCAGCGCATTCGCGTGGTCACCTTGCTCGACAGCATCGCTCAAGACATCGAGCTCGTCGCCGAGGCTTTCGAAGAACGGACGTGCCGTGATGATGTCACCCCACCCCCACATTTGGCGCGCGAAGTATCGCCCGGCCGCCATGTTGAGGCTCTCGTTTGAATAAACCTCGCCTGGATTTGATCGGGTCGTCCTTGCCGGGTTCGGCGTGCTCCTGCGGTTACGCTGATCTTCCAGCCGGCGATCATGATCCATGAGGAGAAACTGCATCCAGTAGCCCATCAGGTACTCGTCGAAGTTGCGCGCCTCCGCCCACTTCCGTTGCTTGGCGTGCGTCAAATCGGTGGCCTGCACACGAAAGTCTAGCTTGCCGCCGATCAGCGCCTCGAACAGATCGACGCGCGGCATCATCACCTGAGCCGAGCCGCGCATGTATTGCGCGCCCAGGATCGGCTCGAGGTAGTCGACCACGTCCGAGTACCCACCGCGCCGTTGCTGCACGCGGCTGGCGATCGGATCGCCCGATTCGCGCGTGGTGTAGTAGACGAGCTCCCACTTCTTCTTGCCAGGCGCGGCCCTCGTGCCGATGCCGCGAGCTTGCGTCACGAGCAGGGTCGCGCGCTGATAGCGTTCCTCGAATGCGTGCTGCGCACGACAGAACTGCCATGTGGTCGACGGTCCGTTGACGAGATCGCTTTCCAGATCGTGAAGGATGCGGAGCGCGGCCTTCGTGTCGTCGCCATGCTCGAGCGCATCGCTGGCGACGTCCAGTTGATCGCGCATCTCATCGGACAGTTGGGGGCGCAACGCCGAATTGGTGACCGCGATCGCATCCATGCGCCCCGCGCGGCGATCGTCCGACTCGTCCTTCTGACGCTCACCCGGGTTCTCACGCATAGTGGCCTTCTCCTCGGCGTCAACATTCGAGCTCGCGGTGATGCGCGCACGCGCATCGGCTGCCGACCATGGTCCGGCGAGCTTAGCCGTCACGCTTTGCTCGTTTTGCTCGAGATCGTGGACCGACACGGCGGGCACATGCGTCACGATCGGAAAGCCGATCAGGTCGACCAGGTCGCGCTGGTTCTCGTAGTCGGCGGTGCTGATGATGCCAACGACGAGCGGGCGATCCAGCGGATCCATGGTGCGCAGCGCGGAGCGCACGCTGACGAGGGCGTCTCGACGATAATCGTCGACGGTGTAGAGCAGGAGGATGCCGTACATCGCGCTCTCGACGTACGCCGTGAGATCGCCTGTTGCGACGCGCCCCGAGGGTGGTTCGACGATCGGCGGGCGCGCACGCTCTGCGATCGGGAAGAACAAGGAGATCGTCAGCGCGAGGCGGCGGATGTATCCCGGATCGCCGACAAACAGGAGGTTCTGCCGGGTCGCAACGGCGAGCTCCATCGCGTCGACGCTCGGGCGAAACGTCGCGTAGCGCGCGAACCTCTCGAGATGGCCGTCCCCGGAAAGAACATCGGCAGCTCGCTGCCGGCCCTCGACGTAATGCGCGCGAAGCGGCCATCCGCCTCGGTCTCCGCCGTCGCCTAGGAAGTTGAGTACGTCACGCTGATGCGTCGTCGTCGTGATGCGCCGACGCCACCGCCACGGGATCGGGCCGATCGAGAACTCGAAGACGCGGGGTGTACCCGTGGGTTCCCCGATCATTAGATTGACGACGTCGACTTCCCACTCGAAGTGCGGGAAGTCGGCAATCTCCTTGAGCTCGCCCAGCGTGCGCTCGAGGAGCGCGACGACGCGCGGGTCGTCGTGCGAGATATCCCGCGGCGGGCGCACGTAGACACTGCGCCACGTCGGCGGAAGCGCGATGCCGGCCGAGCGCGCCGTCTGGCCCACGAAGCGATCAAAGAATTCGATGCCCGCGGGTGACAAGCTCGAGAAGACGTCGGTCTCCGCGAACGTCGACGCGCCCACGCCCGAGAAGCGCTTCGCGCCGACGTTGTAGCGCTCCATCGCGATGCATGCGGACTCGAACGCGGCGCGCACCATCTCCTGCGTCTCGTACGCTTGCTCGCCGTCGTCGCCCCACGCGCGCGCGGCTTCCATCTCCTTGCGATCGGGGTTGCGGCGCTTCATCGCGCACCTCGCCGCGCGGCGTTCTTGCGCGGGGTGATGGCCTTCGGGAAGGTGCCCGGCCCCGGGCGGCGTTGCTCGTACTTGTTGCCGGTGATGCCCTTCCACACGTACCCGCGGCGCGCGAGCTCGTCGAGCTGCGCGTCGTAGCGCCGGATGATGCTGTCTCCGCCGCCGAGAAGCGCGATCTGGTCGTTTACCTCGCGCTGCACCGACGGCTTCAGATCCGGATCGTTGTCCTCGAAGTACAGGATGTTGTGCTCGCTGGGGAGCGCCCAGAGCAGCGGGAGCGTCGGATAGTGCCCGTTGCCCAGCGCGATCACCCCGACGCTCGAGAGCCTGGCGAGCAGATCGAGCATGTCGTCGAACGAGCCGCGATCGACGATCGTGTAGTTATCCTTCCCCCCGCAGATGTCGAGGATGAACGTCTTCGAGAACTCGCCCTCCTCGTCCATCACGTCGATGAGGTAGTAGAGCTCCATCTCGCCGACGGTCTCGTTGTGCGCCTTCTGGATCGCGACCTTGAGGCGATGAAGGGCACGCGGGCGCCACCCGCGGATCCATGCATGCAGCATCTCCTCGTCGGGCTCCTCGTCGTCGAGCTCGACCTGCGCCGCCCAGGACTTGAGATCCATCCCGTTGATGAGGTCGTCGATGATCTCCGTCGCGGCCTTGTTCTGCATCTCGTCGGTGGTGGTGTCGAGGTCGAGGCTTGCGTCGACGTAGTCGCCGGCGTCGAAGTGATTGTTGGCGTCCTCGGAGCCCTGGCCCTCGAGCTCCCAGAGTAGGAGCTCGCGCCTGGTCCGCTTCGGTGCGCCCTTCGCGCGCTCCGGCAACGGCTTCGTCCACGGCGGCTCGCCGTTCTTCTGCGCGCGCTTCGTCACGCGAGCATCACCACGTTGTCGGCGATGCGGAGCTTGAACGAGCACCACGGGCACTTGAACGCCTCGACGCTCAAGCAGCCGCCCGAGCCCTGCGGGTACTTCACCATCATCTGCGCCGACTCCCACCCGGGGAACACGACCTGGCGCATGGGATCGAACCCCCACTCCTTGACGCCGGCGCGGATCATGATCCCGTGCTCGTTGCCGTTGAGTTTGCAGATCGGGCAGTGCAAGTGCACGTGCTCGGGGGTGACGTCCGCCTGGAGGAGCACGTCCTTGCCGTTCTTGCCCTGGTAGATGAGCTCGGGCTTGAACGATCCGCCGGTAAAATCGTGCGTGGTGTCGACGCCGACGCCGTCGTCAGGGCGAGCGGTCGGAGCCTTCGCGAGAAGCTTGTTCGGGGAGAGATCCATGTGGCGAGGGTATCAGCACGCGGTGCGATCGATCGAGCCGGCTACTTGCGGGTGAGAAGGAATGCGGCGACCGCGCCCACGCCGACGATCGCGACGGGCATCACCCACGACGGCGTCTCGCTCTGCGGCGGCTGGTACGTCGGGTATTGGGGCTGCGCCGGCTGCTTCGATCCGAAGAGACCGCCCAGGAGCCCGCCGCCGATCTTGATGAGCGCGTCGGTGACGCCCGATCCGCTGTCGGCCGGGTTCTTGAGCGCGTCGTAGCCAGGCATCCCGGGGTAGATGCACTGCCCCGTGAGACGCGTGCCGTTGGGCAACAGCACGGTGGCCTTGGGATCGTAGATCCCGCCGGTGCCGCACGACGTGTCAGCGGCACCGAGGGCGCCCACGCCGATCGGAGAACCCGGCTTGTACGAGCGCGTGGCGCGGTATGGATTGGCGAACTTGTAGCTCATTTGCGTTTTCCTTCCGAGCGACGACGAAGCAGGAGGACGGCGGTGATGAGACCGACGCCGCCCAGAGCGACGGGGAGAACCCAACCGGGAGTGCCCTGGTTCTGCTGCTGCATCTGCTGGTACGCGGCGGCCTCGCCTTGCGCCTTCGCGGCGCCGGTGAGGAGATCGTAGCCGGTGCTGCCGATCTTCTTCACCGTGCTCACGATGTCGTCGAGCGTGCCGTCCACCGAAACGTAGTCGCTTTGCGAGCCGTAGCCATCGCGCGCGATCAGCACCTGCGAGCCGTTGAGGTCGCTGTACGAGCTCCGCGCGACCAGCATGTCTTTGCCGGCGAGGGGCCGCGGGTGCCGAGATCGAGTGGTGGTCTTGTACGCCATGATCTAGCGTCCTTTCTTGCCGCCGAAAATGGCGTACGCGAGCAAGCCTGCGCCGGCGAGCATCCAGAGCTTCTTCTTCGAGCTCGCGCCGGCTTGCGGGGCCGGGGTGGTCGATGGAGCAACCACGGTCGCCGAGCTCGAGCTCGCGGGCTCTTCCTCGGGGACCACAACGGGCTCATCAGCCTCGACGATCGGGCTCGAGACCGACGTCCCGCCATCGTTCGTGCTCGCGGTGACGAACGTGCCGCGACCGCCAGATCCATACGTCGCGCCGGTATCCGGATCGACCGGGAGCTTGCCGTCTCCCTTGCCGCCCGTCGACGGCGGGAGGAATCCGAACGTGCCGTTGGACGGCCGGCCCGGGTTCGCCGGTGAACGCGAGGGCCTGCGAGGTCCGCGCGGCGGGAAGCCGGCGTTGGGCGCGACGACGTGCTCGCCCTTCGAAGTGGGACCATCGCTCGTGATCGGCGTCATCGTCGCGCCGATGGTGAACGTCCCGACAGTCCGGATCTGACCCCCGGTCTTCGTCGGGCGAACGTTGCCGCCACCGCCGCCGACCGAGCGCGTGCCGACGTACTTCGGCCCGAGCGCGGTCGTCGAGATCATGCCCATCGCGCGGTAGTCACGAACCTGCGACGGATGCACGACGGCACCCGGCGCGGAGCGCGCGGGACGCGACGCAGCTGCGATGGCGCCGGCGCCGTCGGTCTTGTCGCGGGAGTAGCTCATCCGCCGCTCCGCGCGGCACGATGCTTCGCGAGCGCGCCACCGAGCGCGGACGTCTTCTTGATCTTCGGGCGCTTGCTGCCCATGAGCTTGCCGTGACTCGACGCCTCCGGCGTGCGACCGCCGCGCCGCATTCCGGCGAGCTTCTTGAGACCGTCGCGGAAGTACCAAGCAGCGGCCCCCGCGCAGATGAGGAACCACGGGTTCGTGAGCGTGTCGACGACGCCCGACAGCGGGGCGATGCTCGCGGTACGCGCGGGCGACTTGCGCCAGTCCGAGCAACACGGATCGCTACCGGGGCATGCGCAACGTTCGCAGCAACTGACGATTCCAGCACCCCGCGCGGCGTTGCGCGTCGGGACCGCGCGAACGCTGACGAGTTGCGTATTCGCGTGCGGGGCGAACGAAGGCCCATACGCGGGACCGAAGCCCGTCGCCGACTCCGCTTGATTCATCTGCTTGACGTAGTTCGACATGGCTTACTTGCTCCTCGAGGAAGATCCGATCGCATATCCGAGCCCCACGAGGCCCGCGATCAGACCGATGGCGCCGACCGGGACGACCCACGGGCGGCGC